>ERZ778019.241-NODE-241-length-123891-cov-12.902468_pt1 | contig 123891 bp, 114 predicted proteins | sample MGYA00375749_ERZ778019 | MGnify/ENA primary metagenome ERZ778019 (study PRJEB29350, sample SAMN05389821) | bioreactor metagenome | isolation source: Ammonium sulfate bioreactor | place: South Africa: University of Cape Town | collected 2014-03-17 ... | reverse complement strand
AGATTAAGATCCAAAAGACATTAAATATTGAATGAATACATCTCATCATCAATTATCGTTAATATATTCCATATCTAGATTATAAACAAGTTTTTCCATAATATACTACTCAAAGTTACATTGTAAATGTACATATTGGATAATACCAAAAATTCTATTAATCTATTTTGTACTGTGTACCACAGTACAGTTAAAGTTCGCAAGCAAAAAGATTGATATCAGCAATGAATTGCATAAATCACCATTTCATTCTTTTATACACTATTCGACGAAAGATTAAAATAAATGTTTGCTATCGTACTTAAAATTAAATAATAAATGGATAAGAATAACGACATTTGTTGCAAACGATACAAGTGTTTTATAATGAAATTCTAATCAATACAAAATAAGTTTACTTATAAAGTGACCTAACATGAGCGTCATGGAAAACGAATAATATTAAGGATAATAATATTCATTTATATTTATGATTTCAAACCGATCAAGAACTTTTGTTAAGAATTCTCAGTATAATAGTTAAAGAATATACGAAACGACCTTTAGTTAATTATTCAATAATTTAGTATTCTACCTAAAAAAGTGCAATCGTACTCACCTGTATCTGTATGATTATATCAGCTTCGAATTTCTTCACAAAGATCATATTCGTCAATTTCTTGTCCGTTTGCTATAAATACATTGAATAGCATAAAAACTGATCACCACATAAAAATTAAATGATTTCGAGGAAGTTCTTCGTAAGTACCCGGCACGGCGAATCCGTCTTCTAAAAAAAGATAAACAATTCACTTAAATAGTATTCTTGTTAAGTAAGTCTATAATTATCATCGAATTTACTGTACAGTCATACCTAAAAAGCGTTTTGGTGTTAATTGAAGTTCATGAGACAGACCGTTCGTACAATATGGAACCTGTTTTTTATTTGTTTCCATCTGAACACAAGGAATAACTCTGTCCATCAAAAGTTGAAAATCGATATCAGGAATTCGTAGATGTTGTACTAAGTATTTCGCAAAGTAGCCGTTATGACTATTCTTTCCATTTTCTAATGCTATTTTCCCAGGAGCACAGGAATATGCAACGAATGTTTGTGGAGAGTTCTCCATTGTAACAATTCGTGGCGGATCACCTCCTCTAGAATTTGGTTTTACTCTGCAACAATCTAGTAGCAGGATTACTACACTAGGTTGTTTCGCATGTATATTTGCCAAGATTTTTTGTACGTTAATTGCATGCTCTTCAATCGAGTCTACCTCTTTAATACCCTCACCTTGCTTATCATTGTAATCTGTCGGCAATAAATAGTTCACATCATCAAGTTCCTTCCCATGACCTGCATAGTAGAATGCTATTATATCATTTCGTGTAATGTTCCCTACAAAATCTTCAACAGTCTTTTTAAAATCGTCGAACTTGCAATCATATTTTGAAGTCACCTTGAAGCCAAGAGAATAAAAAGAATCACCCACATCCTTGGCATCTTGCACAGCTCTTTCCAAATCTTGCTCATGAGTGTATGCATTAATACCAATACTTAAACATAATTTTCTTTTCGGAGTAAAAGATGATGCCATTTATTTTTTACGTATATGTCGCGCACACGAAATTCGTATCTACCTTTTAACTATGGCGCATGTTGGAAAGAATTTTGTATTTATACTTAAACTTCAAGCTGATAAAGTTCACAAAACAAACTCTTGTTTAGATAAGAACGAAAAAGCATGATATATTTTTTTCACTCTCTCTATTTGTTCATTGTGATAAAGAACACAAATGATAACAAAAAAACAACGTCATTATTCATCAAGCTTTCTGCCGTATTCTTCGGTTTCAAAGATGATTTTGTTGTTGTCGAACGTTGTGCTGTACGTATACTGGCACGTTTTGTTGAACTAGTCGTTGTTTCTTCATGAATTTTATCTGACGGCGAGAAAAGAAGATCATGAACATGTTTGGTTATTGGAAATTGACCTTGACCACAAAATATTCCCGTATAATCATCTTGATCAAGAGACCAGATCATTACACCACCTAATTCCAATGATTTCGCATGTAAAACCTAACGACGAAGAAAAGCTATTACCATAATTTTTCATAATTAGAAAATTACTTTGAGAGTGACACTCTTAAGATCATCATATCCAACCCATTGTCTATCTGTACTATAAGCATAAGGTGCTTGAACATTCGTATCAAATACACTTGTCCAATTTGTTGTTCGAAGTTTTCTACAAATCTCGAAATATGCTAAAGTACCCTCTTCTTTCGTATAAGGTCCAGCTACAGCAAAGACACAAAAGTTTTTTTTTCTTTTCAAATACACGAAAATATTCATGTGTAAGTTACCTAAACCAGCACCACTCGATTCTGTTCCAATCGAAACTGATGTTGAATCATTCGTCAATGTAAAACTTCGACCATATGCTGCTAAACCTAAATTCAATTTATCAGCCGAACAACCTTTCGACATCCAATAATGTATCGAATAATTCTAAATTATTCAATTCAAAACAAAACTAAACAAAAAATAATCTAATATCATACCACATTCTTCCATTTTCCTTCATCATCATCTATATTCACTACATTTTGTTCATATAACGGTGCATTTATTCCAGTTACATTATCCCACGCTCCAAAATAATCATACGACATAAGACTCACATAATCCAAATATCTAAACGCATAGGTTTCGATTTTAAAAAATTCAATTTTCGATTCTTTACTCGCAGAAATCAGGTACTACATAGCCTTGCTCAACTTTCGTTGGATTTGCTGTGACAGCTGCAGACAGAATATATGAATTTCGATCATTATGAAATGAATCATGCATTTCCTATGATTTCAACTCATCAATTTCAATACTGACTTTTTGTTTTAAAATTTACTTTGATTAAAATATTAAATTGTTCACGAGAATCATTTCGTGCACCACGTTCACTGTCACCTGGAAATTCCCAATCCTAAAAAATCCATTTTGTTTTCAAATTCAATCAAATCTCTCGTTGAAATTACTAAATCGATTCCATCGAAATTCCATTCGAATAGAAAATCTTTGGTATTTTGAATAAATATCATTCGTGTACTTGAATTCGTTAGAATCTCATTAAATCCATCACTTTTCGCTGTCCATCCTCCAACAGCAATCAAGATTTTTAGCGATGGTTTACGTTGTTTTAATTTATACAATCTCAAGTATAACGGCTAAAATACACAAAACACGTACATAGTATCTATTCATGTCAAAAAGATGATACCATATGAAATGCATCGGTGTAGTGTGTATCATGTTTTTCGCTTGGTTCAATTCGAAGTGTTTGCGCATTTATTGAAGCAAAAGCAACATGAATATGTGTACAAAGTGATGGTTCGATTTCATCGGGATATAAAATCGGTATTGTTCTTTGTCGATACACGGACCAATTTGTATAATAACAAACAATTCGTTTTTCTAATCAAACACTTGAAGATATTCCTTTTTTTCAGTTACATATTCGATTTACCTGCAGAAATATAGATCAATGGCAATAGTAGTAGTTGAAGAAGAAAACATACAGATCTACTCGAGAACAACATGTTCATTGAATGAAATAATGAATAGTTGAAAAGTATTATATGTAGGTAGGTCAAAAAAGAAAAGAAAAAACGGAGGAAGCAAATCTATGGTGTTTATATCGAAGGATTAACGTTTTGAATCTATAGCAAGTTCAAGGTAATTGATTTCATTTTGTTTCGAAACGTAGATAACTATTCATTTTTATGTCTAATTGTTCTAATGTTGTCGAAAGATTGTAAACAATTGGATACCACATTCGATCATTTTCAGTCGAATAAAAATATAAACAATAAGTACAACGAATGAACTCTTCGCTTGAAGACATACAATACGAAAAAAAAAGAAAGCAAGCACTTCATGTTATCAGTATTGTTTTGTTCGTTCTTTCTTCCTTTCTTTCTCAAGATAACGTTGAGTCAAATGTTTGGCGCTCGAATAGCATCGATGCTACCTCTATCTATGTTTCTATCATGCGATACCGAGCTTATTTTTGTCCATGAATAGCCAATGATAGATATGTATGCGTTATTTGTGATTTTTCTAAGTCTTCCAATAATTCACAGTTCAACAACAAACCTTCCATCGAGAGAATTGAGACTGAAACATGGCGGACAAGTTTTAAAATCTCTCGAACGTTTATTAAATTTCTTTGAATCCGATGTAAATAATTTAAATGTCGATGGTCTCTATGGTTTACGCATAGCTCAAGGACAATTGGAAAGTCTTAATCAAATTTTCAATTCAGCAGTAAATCAAACTGTTCGTATCACAGATAAAAATCATTATATCGAATCATTATACATACAAATCGAACGTATAGCTAATCGAAGTTCAAATCAATTAAAAATCAAATCACCTGAATATTTAAAACGCTTCCAACTTCTAACAAATAAACCATTTCGAATCGATTACGATATTCGACAGATAAATCCGAAATATTACGAAACCGATTCACGAACGGCTGAATTCGATGAAGAAGAATCTGATGAATGTTTTGCACAATTATTAGGTTCGAATGATCGTCTCAATACGACTCAATGTTCGATCACATCATCCTGTTGGTCATTAGTAACATCAACATTAACAAAAGATTATCGTTTAACACATCAATTATTATGGTTTTTAACAGCAAAAATGCTCGGTTGTATCGATCATCGAAACCTTTCAAAAATTGCAAATCAAAATTTAAAATATCTCGAAGAACGTTTTTGTACAAATATTTACTATGACGCACAAACAAATTTCGAACTCAATGATAATCAAGATCTATTTCTCGAACAGATTTTACTTTGTTCGATCATTGGTTACGAACAATTTCTACGTTTAGATTGGCTACAAACGATTCTTTCATGGCAACATATGAATTATGGATGTTTTAGTGATGATTCAAATTTAATTTCAAAACGACATTTATTAGTCGAACAACAAATGCTTAATGGTTGTTTATCGCATAAAAGTGGTCTTGCTAGTGGAGTTTTAGCTGTTTATGCACGAGGTTATCTACAATATAGTACAAAATGAATTATTTTTTTAAAACGAGATGTCAAGTAGAAAAAAAACACATTTAGAATCTCTTCTCGTACGAAAATAAGATTAATAAAATACCGAGAACGAAATTTTTGAATAAATAATGTTTAATTTTTTTCTCTTGATTTTCTTCTTCGTCACTTTTTTCTATGGCATCATTTGCTCAAGGTAACATTACCAGTTCGATCGTTGATATTTACAAACACCAAACGACAACGTACAAGTATTGCAAATGAAGAGAGAGAGAGCGAGAAAAAAAACGAAAAGAAAGCATGTGCTGTCTCTTTCTCTCTCAATTCTTGTTCGTAATATTATTCAAGTGATGCAAAAGAAAGAGAGAGAGAGAGAAAAGGCGGAGTGAACCATTGAAATTATTTTGCTCTTTAGATCACGCAGAGAGGCTAAGAGCACGAGGGTAACTGTATAGTCTCTCTTTTGCTCTTCGGCTTGTCAATCAATACTAACAAAACGAAAAGAAGAGAAGACAGAAAGAGAGGCAAAGAGAGAGGAAAAAAAAAGAAACATTTATATGTACATTTGGTTCAATTGAATATTTCTCTTTTCTATTCAATTCGATCATGTACAAAAATATTCCTATAAAAACAGTCGATAATGGTTATGAAGGAACTCATGTCGATAATGAACATTTAGTAACAATGATTCATCGTTTGGCCAATGAACGTGATATTTTATGGCGTGAAAATGAATATTTAAAAGCCAAATTAAATGAATCAGTTTTAATTGAAACAATTAATGAAATGAAAAAAGAACGAGATTTATTATTAAAATTATTATTAAACTTATCTACAAGTAACAATCAACCACCGCCACCACCGCCACCATCATCATCACATAAAGACGATAGTAGTCCATATCAAAATCATTATTCCGATGAAAATTCAAATGGCTACTCGAATGATCTACTTCCACCTCCTCCCTATCAAACCTACAGTCCACCAACAAAAAAACTTCCGCCACCACATTCTCGTCCTAATCAAACACATCGTGATTTATCTATTCCCGTTACAGAATTAAAACCAACTCGCCGTTCACATCGTCCGAACAAACTCAACAATAATAATCCTGATTCTCAGCCAGCTGTTGTCTATCGTGTCGAAGGTACAAAAGAATGTTTAATGAATCCCGATGAATTATCATCTGTCTTTGCACATGTTAAACATTCGCATCCAAACAAAAAAATCGTTGTATATAAAACAACATCGACACCGCAAACACATGAATTTAATCAATTAATGGACGAAATGTGTATCAAACATGGTGTCGAATTAAAACACAGTCAAAATTCGCCATTTCAACAGTATCGTTCTCAATCATTACAAGATCTCACGACGCCTCAACAACGTGATTTCGATTTTCAATTTCAACCGATCGAAAAACACGAACCATTGAGAGGAAATTTTACAAAAAAATAGAGCAAGAATACATTTGTTTGGTTTTCTCTTTGTGTCGCTTGATTAAAAAAATATATTCATAAGAATAAGATTTAGTCGTATGCTAATCGATAACTTGCTTCTGCATTTTCAAGTGCAACACGATCGAAAAAGCCACATGAACGTACTGTTGCCAGATCATAATGAACTTGAGGCAACGGAACTTTCAATACAAAATGTTGATAAGCACAGACGGTACCAAATGCTCGACCAACACCTTAATTGCAAATCAAAAAAACATTATTTCATTCTTTTTTTTTGTCCTTACCTGCATTGCAATGCACATAGACTCGATGGCCTTTGTTTAGTAACGATCGAAGTACTAATGCCGATTGAGGTAACATCAGTTCCCTGCCTGTCGACGACATATCAATAATCGGTACCCAAAGAAAAAGAATACCAGCTTGTTCATAAGCTTTTCTCAGAATATCAACACTGGCCAAATCAAATTCATTGTTCGGCTCAGGTACATGTTTATCACCGAGAATGGATTTACAATTGCGTTCAATATCTTTCTTAACTTGTAGATTCAAAACAGCAGTTACATTTAATTCTTGTTTTAATTCCTTTTCAATATGATCCAATATTCGAGGACAACTACCAACTATTATTTTGTCATTAACTCGACCGTAGTGCATAAGTTCATTAGAAACGATTTCACCGTAGAAATTCATCGTATGCGATATTTCATCGGTAGCTAACAAGAGCAAAGAAAAAAACGATCAATGATCAATGAAAAAGAAATCTATCTTGAGCGTGTACATACCGCCGGTATATGTATCGATCCAGTAATCGATTGGCGTGTAATAGATTTGATTGACAAGATTTTTACAATCATCTCTTAGCCAAACACGATTTTCATCGCGTTTACCTTCCCAAATTTGATCGTTGAGAACATATTTATAATCGAATTCTTTGATATCTCGTGAGATATTCAAATCGACACGATAGAATCTCGGTTCGTTTTTTAACGACTTAGTTCGATGGAATTCTTTCGTTAAAAGATTTAATTGAGGTGCTTTCTCGACGGACCATGAACCTAATTCGGGTATACTACCACAGAGACGAATAATAGGTGTGGAATGTAAAATAGATGTTATCAATGCACCGGGAACAATTAAACCGAATGTAAGTTGCATTTTTAGTACAGTGCGAGATTCTTGTTTCGTTTATTTTCAAAGAGAAAAAACAAAAACAAACAAAACTATGACTGGCGTTTGCATGACTCAGAGCATGCTTTAGCGCCACTAGCGTTACAAGTTTCTTTCTGTGTCGCTGTTGCTGCTCCTGAAACTTCAGTCTTGATTGTTGTTGTACCTTTTGCTTGATGAACAGTTGCGGCCGATGAACCTAAATTAGTCGCTTGAGTTGCAAGTATTTCTGCATCACTAGCTGCTTTAGTTTGTGCATCGAGGAGAGCCGTGATTTTAAGATTTGCAGCTTTGTTATTCAATTCATCGATGTCCTTTCGAGCTGCTTGTAGGATATCCGCTTGTTGATTGTTTAAGTCAACTTCGATTTCAGCAATACGTTTTGCTTTTGCTGTATCGATTTCTTCGACCATTTTCTGTAATTGTGCTCGATATTCTGCATCGATTTGTGCCGTATGTTCATTAGCTCGACGAAGAAGTTCAGCTTGTCGTGTTTGTGTACGAGCAACGATTTGATCGATTTCACGTTGAATTCGATCGTCGATTTTAGCAGCTTGTTTCTTGGCATAATCATCGATTTGTTTATGCGTTGAACCTAATTTCGTAACAAGTTCATTGAGTCGATTTTGATTTTCCATTGAAACAGTTGATTTAATATCTGATGAAACCGTTGATTTGATATTAACACCTTCATGTTGAACTGTATGACTTTCATTTTCTTGTCCGCCATTGTTCTGTTTTTCATCGGTTACTCGAGTACCAGCACTGACCGATGTATGACTTTCAGTTTTTGTATGTGAACTTTGCGAATGAGATTCGCCTTCACGACCGAGAAGTTTATCAATGATATGGCTCATTATTTTGTTGAATATATAAAATACAAGCTCCTTTTATAGATCAGTCGATAGACGTCATAGGGAATTACGTAAAGGGTCAATGAGTGTATAGAAAGTTTGTTTTTTTTTCGGTTTTATTGAGTCTAAACAACAAAAAATAACATTGCTTATCATACTCGGTTTCTATTTCTGCCATTTAAAATGCGCATAAGCACGATTAAGTTCAGCATTTCGATGAATTTCTTGTTTTTTCTTAATTGTACGCCCTTGATTTTGCGCTGCATCCATGATTTCCTTGGCAAATAATGTCCAAAATCGTTGATCATGTGGTCGAGCATCATGTGTACTATCGATGAGTAATCGTATAGCTGTAAAAGTACCACGTGTTGGTGACATGGGAATCGGAACTGAATATAAAGTTCCGCCTTTTGCTATTCGAGTAAGGCCTGTTAAAAGACAAAGTCAATGATATTTATTTTGGTAGATTTTGATATTTAGGAATGACATACGAACAATAGGTGTGGCATTTTTAACGGCTTTTTGAAGTAGAATAACCGGATCACATTCGATGGATGCACGTTCTTCATCGGTTTTTGCTCGTTGCCATTTACCGATTTGTATTAATTTAATTGTTCGAAATGTTTTATGCATAAGTTCTTCGACTAATTCACGATTACCTTCACGTAGAAGAACGCCTATGACTCGAGAAACAATAGGATCATGAAAACATGAAAATGATTGATATGTCGGAATGACAGGTTTAACAGGACGAAAATGTCGTTCATCTAAATCGTCCATATTGAATAAATCAGTTCGTGATTGAACGGGATCAACATGTGAACCATATTTTTCCCACCAAGTCGAATTCGGTTGGCCACGATATTGTGTTTGACCAGCAGTCGATGACGGCGAAGTTAAATGAATCGTTCGAATCAATTGCAGAGATGATGAACGTGGAAGAACGGATAAAGTTTTTAACATTTTTACTTTTGTCTAAATAGATCATTCAATGTTATATTATTATATAGAGATATATATCTTCGATATCGTTTAATTCATATAGATTTGTTTCTTGTTTACTTTCTTATTACCAGCAACACGCACACGAATATCAGGTTAACAACGATTGAGTTCGATAGATATGTATAAAAAAAAACAACAACAACAACAACAGTAGCAATAACAGAGAAAAAAATGTCGTTGGATTAGCATCACTGCACACAAAAGAAACAGATGTAGTTATTATTTACAATGTTCTGATAGCCATTTGAGACCTTCTGGTAGACCAGTTCCGTTTAAAGCCGAACAAGGCATAATAGCATATGGACGTGAGAGTTTATCTAAATGCAGAGCTTGCCGTATTTCAGATGGTGGCATACAACCTGGCATGTCTTGTTTATTACAAAAAACTAAGAGAACTGTATTACGCATTTCACGATCGTTAATAATTTTATTTAATTCACGACTGGCTTCTTCCATACGTTCATGATCGCATGAATCAATAACGAAAATGAGACCCTGAGATCCTGTATAATAGTGTCGCCATAATGGACGGATTTTATCCTGAAATAGAAATATAGAATAAATCTCAATTGTCAATATTAATCTTACTTGACCACCGACATCCCAAACATTAAATTTGACATGTCCGAGTGCCACAGTTTCAACATTAAATCCAACAGTTGGTATCGTTGTTATAGATTCTTTTAAACGAAGACGATAGAGTATCGATGTTTTTCCCGCATTATCTAAATCATATATACGTTCAAGATCTTTTATTTATTTCGCAGTTCATTCTTACCAAGACCAAGCATCAATATTCGATAGTGTTTCTTTCCAAACATCGAGCCAAACATATTCCCCATGACTAAATAAATCGCACACACGATATTCAATTTCCTTCTTTTGTCTTTGTCTCTATCTCCGATTACATATGATTTATTTTATTTAATAAACATATCATGTATGTGTATCCTATCCGAGCCAACCATGGACAAAATCAATTCCTTTCTCGCTCAACCAATTGAATTAATCCAGAGGTCAGTAGTAAAGGTGGTTGATATGACAACAAACTATCTAATGATAATATACACGTGTGAAAATAAATTCATTTCTGATCAATTTTCAAACTAATTCATCAAATGTCTAGCGCTCTGGTAAGTAGACGATCAACGAATGTCAATTAAATCAATTCAACACAAAATTTTCTTCGATTCAAATGAGAATGCTCAAAAGAAAAAGACTAAAATTCGAGTAACTAGGTTCATGACGCATCGAAAAAGAATCTGAAAAAATCGACTCAAGATAGACTATAGATATAGAATTCTTGCGATATTTTCTATAATTAAAAGAAATAACTAACCGATATTGTTGTTGTTTATTTAGAAATCTGCAACGCCAAGTAACAAAAGTGCGAAAGGAAAAAAGAAGAAAGAAGAAGAAGAACGAAAGAAAAAAGAAGAAGGTAATTGTTATCATCAAGTTCTATTTTTCTGCTGACAGTTATCCTTGTCATGTCACTAATAAACGAAAAAAGAAAAAGAGATAACCGAAATTGACAGTGGTGGGATTCGAACCCACGCCTGTTAAGACTGGTGCCTAAAACCAGCGCCATAGACCACTCGGCCACACTGCCCATTGTCTTTTTCGTTGCTAGAGGAAGCTCAACAACGTGCCGAACAAGCTGAAAAAGAACGTCTCGAAAATGAAAAACGACTTGCTGAAGAAAAATCTAGCATAGCAAAAGAAGTAATCCTACCCAAACATTAAAAGACAACACAACAAAAAAAACATCGATTATCTAGATCAATGAACTTCGTCGTCGAGAATTAACAGAATTCTATGAATTTATTCAACCACGACAACACGAAGCAAATGAAATACGAAAACAAAAACGAGAAGAATATCAAGTAATGATCAAAGTTCATAAACAACATTCAACTTCTTTTTTCTGTTGTTGTCTAGTGGAAACGAGTTATGTTATGTGATGGTACACCGGATCCAACGATTTTACCTGAAATCAACACGTTTCTATCCTTATGGCATGATGAACAACAAAAAATCGAAGTCGATCAAACATTGACTCAAACAAATCTTGTTCTATCGCTTATCAAGGAATTAAACAATGTTATTAATTCAATTCCAAATGGTTCATCCGAACTTGAACGTATTCCGATTTATAAACAAGTTCGTTTGTCTTTTTTTTCCTTCATTAGACTTGTTTTCTATTCCATTCTACAGACAATTCGTGAATTAGAAGATACATTGCAATTAAAATGGCGTCAAACATCCCATAATATCATGTTAAAAGCAACGGATCTGCAAGATTTAGAAACAAATAATTTTCAATATACAGCTGAAAATGATAATGCAGCGATCTGCATCTGGGCAAATCTCAGTCATAATGCTCGAATCAAAGGTTTTCAATTCGATAAATATCATTTTGGTTTCGATCTTCCGAGACCATTATCATTGGCCAATATTGCGATTGTTGGCTTTTTTCTTAAATATGATTATTATTCGGAACGATCAGTTCTCTCGAAATGTCGTGTTCGATCTCAAGAATATACTTATGGTAGAAAACAAAATTTTTTCGTCGATCAAGTTCGTTGTTCTGTTTAGATCCAATACCGGAGCCGATTGTCGACGAATCGGATAAGGCAGGTGAAAATGATGATGCACCAAAAGATGATTTTGATACTTCGCTACCGCCGGAATTGAGAAAACTTATGGAACAAGCGAAACAACGCGAAGAAGCTGAAAATCAAGCGAATAAAGACGACGGTTTAACAGATCGATCGAATACACAAGCTAATTCTGAAGGTGTTCAAGATGGAAAAGAATTAACTCAAACATCGTTAACCGACAAAGGTTCAAATAAAGATGAAAAATCATTCAATGGTAATCGATCGATTGCAAACATTTCATTTGAATAAATGACCGTTTTTTTTTCTTTAAGCAAGTGCCGATGAAATCTTAGAACAATTAGCTGATGAAGCCGTCGTAGATCTACGTTCTCATTGGCCAATATTACCATTATTGGAAATAGATCTTTGTCATATTCCTCCTCAACCGAAAAAAGTTCAAGAATGGACTCTTATTCAAGGTTGATTTCATTTTACTTTCGTTTTATTATCAATGAAACTGCGTCTTTTTAGTCGATAATAACAATGTTCTCGTACCGTATGCATATCCATCGGATCCGATGATTGCTCAACAGTTCTACGAAGATGTTAGTTCGAATAAAGCGAAAGGAACTGAAGCAACAAAAGCCGACGAAAAGGTAAACGAACTATTTTCTTTTTTCTTAATCGAGCCTGTTTTTCTAGCCGGAAGAAGCCGCTGATTTATCCATGACACTCGAAGCGACTATGATTGAAAACAATCCTGAAATGCGTAAAATGTACTATCTCATGGCTGCAAAACAAGAATCTCCACTTATATTCAAATACAAGTAGGTCATTTCCATTAAAAAAAACAGCCAATCATGTTTATACATTATTAATTTAGAATTCCGACTGATGTTTTTGTTGGCGAGAAACCGTTACTTGGTCGGTGGATTAACGAACGAAATCATTGGAGACAAGATGGCTACGTCGAATATCAATATTCCCCAGGTAGAACTTGTGTTGTTTTTTTCACAGAAAAAAACCGACAATTGTCGAATCTCTAGACACTCGAATGATTTCATTTAAAACCTATAATTTCGGTACATATGCTTTATTAAATGATCGTCATGCTCATATGCCATTTCAATCATGGCGTATGCGACCTAAAGCTGTCAATCATTTACTATTTACATTGAATACTCAATCGTTTGAAATAACATTCGAAATTCGAGTAAGTTCTGCTGCATTCTACTTTGCGTGCATACAGGATATAATTATTTCATGTTTTCTCTGTTGCAAAAAAAGAAGAAGAAAAGAAATATGAAGAAAACGAAAACGAACACACACACATAGCGAAAAGAGAAAAAAGAATTTGTCGTCTTTTTTTTTCGTTTTGTTTTGCTGTTAAGAATTTTGTTTGATATTTAACGATAATGGCTCATCAATGCCATTGGACAGTAACGAACTGAGATCACATACGAATAAACCAGGACGATTAGTTTCGCTCGATTGATCGCGAAGAGTTTTCGTCAATGTTTGAGCTTCTTTTGCTTCACGTTTTGTACTCGACGCTGTTGTTGCTGTTGACGACGATGATTCTGTTGTTTGAGACGACGAAGTTATTAAATGAAGACTCGATTCGTACGATGTACTCATATCACGTTTAGTAACAAGAGGTTCTGTATTTGTTTCGACAGTTTTGACTTCCGGCGGCGGTTTGATTGTTGCTGGAGGCGATGAGGGTGTTGTTGTTGCTGATGTTGTCAACGATGAATCATCGCTTTTCTCGGATGTAAATGTAATTTTTTTCACTGTTTGAATGTTTACTTGAAGACCAACATCGCGAGTACTGATATTATTGTTGCTACTTGATGTACGAGATTTATGTTTGCGATTGTGATGATGGTGGTGGTGGTGACGATGCTGTTGTTGTTGTTGTTGACCGGTATTACTTGACGAAATAGTTGATAGAGGCGACGGAGTTGAATCATGAGCGAATAAATGTTTATTTGAATTAATGTCTTGTGTTGGAGCTATGGAAAGAAGTGTTTGGAACGAACCATCACGTTTTTCAACGAGAATCGATGTCGATGACATTGGACTTCGTGGATGTTGATAATGAGACGATGAATTCGAATCGTCGATATAGTTTAACTACAAAAAAAAAACAAGAAATTAACGAAAAAAGAAAAGTTTAGTTTTACGTGTGGTGATGTTTTTCGCAAATGTTCGACTGTTTCGGCCGATGCCGATGGCGGTATATATGTATGATGATGTTGTACAACGGAATACAATGTTGTTGGATCAGGTTGTGGAATAATAGCCGACTGATTTTCAAGATCAACAAACGATGAAAATGTTGCCATAGTCCATGTTAATTGTGTTTGCGAAGCACAAGATTTCTTTTCTTGTAGATCATTCAAACGGTTTAAGGATTTCGATGCTGATTGAGGATAAAGAATATTATCGTAGAGCGATTGAGTATTTGCATAGACAGGTTCTTGTTGAAGTGGAAATTGACTGTAATTCGATTCAATACGACGTGGAGCTTTGATGGAAGTATTTTCTAGTGAAGGTGAAGGCGTATGACAATCGGATAGAAGTCCATAAGTATGATTTCGATTGTTATTATTATCAGATGAAAATTTCGACATGGTTTGATCGACACTTTTCGAGTAAGGTATCGATGTTGAATATGGTCTCGGTAGAACGATTCGATTATTGATCGATGATAATTGATAAGCTTCTATCTGACTTCGTCGATGATTGGACGAGAAATAAGTTGACGAACTTAAATTGTTCGAATAATGTTGTTGAAGTGGTGGAGGTGATGATGATGGAATGGGATCGTCATGTTCTTCGTAGCGTATTTCGCGTCGGCTTGGTCGATGTGAATGAAGACGATCAACGGAACGGCTTGTTTGAAGTTTTTGAGGATTAGTATTCGATGGTAATGCAATAATCGATGCACGACCTGGTCCAAGTCGATTGGATGTAAAGAATGGATTCGAATATCGACGATTGTGATTATCACGATAGACAGTCGGATTCGAACTATGAACTCTATCGTTCGATTGATGATGATGATACTGTTGTTGAGATGGTCGTCGAGATAAACGATCGTCGGGATTGTCTTCAAGAATAAAATTCGAACTAGCTGTTGATAATTTCTTCTAAAGATGAAAGTAAATTGAAAAAAAATGAGGATGAGAATGACCTGAAGTATATGTGATTCAAATGTGATGATTAGATAAACTATCAAGGCTTCCTTTTCATTCCAAACCTTACGTCAATGAATAGAACAACAAGAAAAAAGAATAAAAGAGAGAGAGAGACTGACAGACAGAAAGGTAACTTCTCATGTTCTGTTATGACTTAATCAAATTTGTTCATTGAATTACCTAAAGCAAAAAAAAAATCATCTACGTTTATCACTCGATCGGTAATATTTAAGATAAGAAAAACTCAATCGATCGTAGTTTGATGTATGTGTGTACATGTATAAAACTATGTTGTTACTTTTACCTTTTCTTTTTTCGTCTGTTAAACTCAAAGAAAATGGCTTGTATTCAGGTGTAAATTTCATGTACGTGTACGCATAAATAAGAGATTTCTTCTTTTTTTTCTGTATGTGTATGTGTGCTCTTTTTTTTTTACATACGCAAAGATTAGAAAAGAACGAAGCAAAAAAATAGGAAAGGTAGAGATGGACGAGGAGTGAGACAAATAAAAAAAAAGAAGAAAAAAGAAATTTGTTGCTTCTTTCTGTAAATGATTTTTTTCTCCCTTTCTCTCTCCCTCTCTCTCCTTATCATAAACTATTTGAGTCAGATCACATAGAAACTTAAAGACAAAACATGTGCGTCTATTTGTTCTAATAGACAAATGATGGCAAGAATATAACAACGGAAACAACATTTATCTCTTCTATGTAGTTCTGCTAGGAAATATTGCCTGTTCTTCGTCGTTTTCTCTCTCTCTCTCTCTCTCTCTCCCTTGTTGTCGTTCTTCTAGTCCCGAAGGAATTCGTACTGAAAACATATCCTTCTAGTCTATCGATATCTAGTTTCGCTCGATTCTTCCCTTCAGCTATAATGACAATGAGAATTGTCTACCTGTTTATGTCTACAATAATAAATGTAACAAATCTTAATCACTTAAAGAATAAGATATTAACGGTACGCAGATTGATATAATGGCGTTGTAGACGCGATTGTGAACACGGCTGCTGCCACTATCAGAATGCATATCAATTACCTATTTTATATGTATGTACATTCATTCGACACTCTCTTTCCTCGTCTCGTCTATCGACGTTAGTTTAGTTGATCTCAATCATTTCTCGAGCGTGCGTCGCCACGCCACGCCACGCCAAGGTGTAGCGTCAAAAATTCTCCTCATTTTACTCTCGTATTTTTCTTCTTCTCGTTCGCTTTTATTGTGCATAACCACATGTACAAAGAGAGAAGAAGAAAAAAATTTGAGGGTGGGAATGAACTCGTCGCTTGAAGCACATACACAATCATCTAGTCGCGCATTTTCGTATTTACTATTCATCGTCGCGCAATGATGACTGCACATACATTGAGCGGTTGTTGCGTTTGATGTTAGTTTTACTAGTAGCTACATTGGTATCTGCTCTTTAGCATGGTTATTTGACTAGTGCTCATGGGAATATTGAATCTATGAAATAGAAAAAAAAACAAGACGAAGAAGAAGAAGACAAACTCAACTAACAAGCCGTACAATTGATTTGACTCGATGGACAAAAAGAAAAGTTTCGATTGCAATTAAAAATAATGCATCTTTTTCTATACTTAATTGACAAAATATATACTTCGGATATTTATAGTTATTACTCTTTGTGTGTCACCTATACTTATGAAGAAAAAAAATATGCAATAACATGAAGGTTATTCATATAATAGTCAGACAAGTTTGTTTCAAGAGAAGAAAAAAACCGCAACAAAAAAGCGAGAAAATAAAAAAACGAAGAAGAAGAAAAAGGAGAAGAAGAAAAAAAACACAAATATGCCGACGACAATGACGAGCAGCATCATGTCTTCTCTTTACTTCGAACTATTTTTCTTCTGCCTCGTCTTTCCTTGTGTCTGCATCGTATTCTTGTTATCGTAATTTTCATTTTGTCGTTCTTTTTTTTCTGCCTTGCCTTATTTCGATCAGTTTGTTTTGTCGCACAAGAGAGAACACATAGCCGCTTTTCAATTCGTCTTTTACTCAAATAGAATCACCATTGACAAACTATTTATCTCGGATTCGTCTCTACCAAAAACATCGAAGCTTTGCTTCGTCATCATATCGTAAAATTAGATAAGCAGATAAAGCACGTGCCTCTAAGCTTTAATCTCATATGAGAGGAAAGGGGGAAAAGAAAATCAATTCGTTTTGTTTTTATGGTCTCGTCTATTTGCATTTTCTCTTAAACTGAACATTGAGGAGTTGTAAAATAAATTCGAATGTTTGATTTCTCCTATTCTCTTTCGCTCAATTTTCTCATCAAGGCAAGTCAATTATCAGTAACTCTTTTTTCTGCTTGCGCGTTGTGCCAATATGGGATTATGCATTCAATGACCTTCACCTGTACTTCAATTTCAGCTTTTTTAAACTAAATATAAATTCATTTAATCGATTCGATCGGTAACCTTCAATTTCTAGTTGAATGAAGAAGAAGAAAAAAAAATGAGAAATGACAAAGTCACGAAAATAAATAGATTGATAGTCTTTTTTTTGGGATAAGTAAATTATTAATAAATACGTTTTTTTGTCCTTTGTTTATCCATTTGTCTGCGTCATTAAGAGGCACCCATACGTCTGATTAATCGAACAATGATGAATGGGAGAGAGAGAGAGAAGAAAAAAGTTTTTTCTTCTAATAAACAATCGAAACCAGAAGGTTTGATTTTCTTCGAGACAAGATCTGACATGTCATTTTTGATGGGTCATATTTTGATATAAAAGAGAGAGCGGAAAGGAAAAAAAATATCACCAGAAGTAAGAAAAATAACTGATGAGAATAGTAAAAAAAAATTCCAAGAACCTTGAATAGAAAACTGAAAGAAGAAGAAGAAGAAAAAAAAAGAAGAAGCAGCAGGAGAAAAGAAGAAAATGAAAGACACTATGACAACAGTAACGACGGCGAGGAAGAAAATGATGCGCGAAGAAAAACACAGATAGATGCGTATAAATATATTGCCGTAAATTATTCTCAAGAACACAGACATACATAATCTAGTTTTTCTTCTATCATAATAACGTTATCGACATTCAACTCATCTAGTAATTGATATTTTCAAAACAATTCTTTTGTTTCCTTGTTGTTGCGTTGTTTCTCTAATTGAACATCTAATCACATCCTGCGTATTACAAACCTTGTCGCCTTGATCGACACTTGTTCGTTTCGATGCATCATTTTCAGATTTTGTTCGAGAACGATCCTAGAAAAATAAATAAATAGATCATTGAATAAATCTAATTTCTCTCTATTTTGATTAAATATGTAAATGCTTATTCAGTTTGAATAGATTCTCTATTTAAAACAACACATACTTTCGTGCTAAAGAGTTTCATCGTATTTATTATTGTTCAATTGTAATAATAAACAGTTATTGACAAACGTGACAAATAATATTTGAAGATCTATCTATTTAATATGTTCATCATCGGTTGATAAGTAATGGAAGAAGATAGAAAAAAAATGAATGACGTGTCGCCTATAAGAATAATAACATCTAACTCGACTCATCATCATCATCATCATCAACTTTTTCTTGAATATAGTCAAGAGAGAAAACGACCGATTTCCTGTTCGTCTTCTTTTCCTTCCCTCTCTCTCCCTCTTTCTCTCGTTTTTTTTACTTTCTTCTGCTTCTTCTTTTTTACGTTCACCAACTACCAGCTCACCACATTGACGCTCATTTATTTAATATACCTGGCTCTCAACCAGCAGAGAGAGAGAGAGGAAAGGAAAGAAAAATGAACGTCATTTTGCGGTAACAAATAGTTTTTTAAAGTCTACATACATGACTTGTTTCCCAAGACATCATTGAAAAATGAGTTACACTATGCACACATCGTTAGCTTTTCTTAAAAAATAATGTACCACACTTCATTATCGTTTATATGGTAACATGCGTTTTTCCGTTTAGGATAAAGAGAAAAAAAAACCTTTCTTTCTCTTCGACATTCTTTGCCTCTCTGTCTTTCGTTCTCCTTTGCTTAATAAGAAAGAAAATGCTTGAATAACTAGATTTCCGATCAATAAGAAAATAAAATCGACAGTTGAGATTTCTTTAGTCGAAAAGAAAATGAATTCCTTTCTTCTGCTGTAATAAATCAATTTGTTTCATTGCTCTCTTTTCTCTTTGCGTAACAATTTACCAATACTGTCACACGCACACTTCATTATTTCAGTTCAAAGTGAATAAACCTCGAACTATTACTTTACATATGTACATATGTACACTTGACCTAACTATATCAAATACGATTGCATCTGCATAATACAAAAGATATTTGATTACACAAGACAATGGAAACAATGTTTTCTTTTTAATCGGATTTACAAGTCTTTTCTTCTTCATCTTCTACGTAATCAAATAAAATATTGTCCATGAACGATATATCTTTTTCGTTGCTTTCCGCACGCGTCTACGATTATGTTTTATCATTTGATCAATTGTCATAGTGTTCAATGAATCTGTCACGTTGATCTCAACTTTGAAAATATAATAATAATAATTCATCGAACGTTTCTCTCTCTATCTCTCTCTCGAATATGTATGTATACGAATCGACATGTCCGTCCAAAGGATCAATTGATAACGTATTAGAAACGAATAAAAGTTAAAGAAAAGAAGTCGAGGGTGTTTTATTGTAACTTTATCACGATATGTTCAGTATTGTCCAGAGATTTTCCTACTTCAAAGGCGTGTCTCTAGACGAATGATTGATCAAATCAAGATAGAATAGTAATTAAAAGTACATGACATATATAAGAAAACGTTCTACGTTTTTTTTGCAAAAAGAAAAGAAGAGAATTCTTATGCTAGATGAATTTTTAACATTTTAAAATAACTTTTAAAGAACTATCGCGTGACTTATTCATTTGAACTGATTACTCCTTATCACTAATGATCTTTCTTTCTTTTCTATTCGTCAGACATCGTGTCATTTGCTTTCGTATTGAACAGACATCTTCGTTTTTCTACTAAACAGACATTTATCAGATCATTTTACATATCTTCAAATCGATCAACTTCGTTTAAACAAATGTTATTTTCGATTTTGTTTTGTTGTCTTCTCTCCGTATGTACGTGTGAATTCGATCATCGATCAAAAAGAAAATAGCAGATGTTCAACAAAATCAATAATTGTCTACTTACATGATTTGATACTGTTCGAGTATGAGATGAATTATTATTCACAGGACAGAATTGTTCAGAACCGCACAAAGCAAACCATTTCGTCCACTTTTTTGTCCATGATAATGGCGTTTTCATTGATCGATGATAAGCTTGTTCACTTTGCATATGCAATTGACGTTCGTTGATAATCATCATCGATGAAATATGTTGATATTTCGATGTTAATGACGGTGATTGTCGTTGTTGTTGTTGTTGTTTTTTAGCATAGATTCTTTTCTTCTTTCGATAATTATGATGATGTAAATTGTTATTATTACTTGAATTGCTCATCGATGTTATACGAGCTGTTCCTAGTGCTGGTGTATTCTCTTCAGGCATATCTTTTTCTCATATGTACCATACGAGAGTGATTAGTTCGAGTGTAGAGAAAACATAGAGAGATAGTTCGAGGTCAATAGTAAAGAAGATAAATGTTCAATGATTGTTTATACTTATGCGTGCTTTTTTTTACAGTTTTTTTTTATTTGTATTGACTTGATATATTGAATGTCAATGGCAAATTAATTAAACCAATAATGTTATGATGATAACTTGTGTGAAACAGATGAGTTTTAATGGATTCACGAGAGAACCTTCGACATGTACGTGTATATACGGGAGAATGATGACCAATGGTCAGACCATCTATCATGGATAATCGTGTTAATATGAGACGTGTGTATATGATTATTTGAGGACGAATAAAGGCAAAGGAGAGGAAGAACAAGAAGAAGAAGAAGAAGAAGAAGAAGAAGAACGAGAAGGAGGAATAGTTGGTATGCCGATAGCAATAGTCACATAGCAGTAAACCTACAATTGATGGAGAGATAGAGCGAGAGAGAAAGAAATATGAATGAAGAGAGGAGAGAAAAATCAATGACATTTTAATAGCGAGTAGAAAAAAAAGGTATGTCTTCATTGTACAGACAAGTGATGACAATTGAGTAGGTGTCATGATACAAAATCTATCAAATGATTTCACAAGTAGTACTAGAAAAATCATTTAAAACAAAAATAACATACGAGATATTCCATTTATCTCACGTACACTAGTCTCTAGGTCATAAAAGATACACAATTTTGTTTTTTATTCTGAACCTTTGATATAATCATAAGAAGAAATCTGATCTGATGTACAAGTGAGAAGAGATATTTTGATATCAATGAAATATACATACTTAGCACATGTCTGGAAGGAAGTTATTCTCATTGAGATTATGATAATAAACTATTTAAGCTCAAATACAGAAAAGAAATTGAACGATTGTTTTTAATCGAATCGATTCAGACAAAACTTATCAAGTGATATCATTTATTCACTTACTTTTAAATTACTCTTTTTTATTGCATCGAATTTAATCTATGCAAATTAGATATTTCAATTGACGATAAACTATTCAATAGAATAAAGGTTGTCGATAGGAGAGAATATAAATGATAATAATGACGATGATGATGATGATGTAAGTTGCTCTGCTCGTTTTTTTTTGTAATGTTTCATTCGTCGATGACTCGTACTGAAAACATTGTTATCGTTGTTATAATCTGAACAATTCTAATAATGACGATGATGTTTGCCTTTTGTCTTCAAATTAGTTTATACGGTTTCATCTTATGCATGAGAAAATTGAAATTCTTTCTTTTGCATATAACTACTGTCTCAAGTATCAATATCGATAATGCACATAGATGAGTTTTAAAGAAATTCTTCGCTTATCAAATCAAACTTATCGTCGATACGGACGAAGAAGAAAAATGTACACATACCATTTGAGATACGTATTAAGTAATCAGTAATTGTCTGTAGAATGCAACTAACCCTTTTATGTCTTGTTAAAAGCAACTCTTTTTTTTTACATACGTATATGTATTCGAAAAAATATTCTCCCTCGATTTTTATTACAAAGGAAATGTTCAATTCCGGATCTGTATTGTATTTTTTGTTGAAAAAATAACACAATAAGCTGATTTAGTTCTTGAACAAACAAAGACCTATCAGTTCGACAAGCGCGTATCGACATCGAGACAATTCAAACATAATTAGATAAAAAAAGAAAGAGATCATTTGTTGTAGTAGTTGTTGTTGTTGTCCTTGTTATTCATGAAGTCTTGAGGGATCTAAACAACGGCACACTTTTTCACTCTTGATGAATGATGCTTATCGAGAGCATCGTTTCACAATACCCAGTTCGATTTCATGGAAAAAAAATCCCTTGTGTCACATTTTTTTTTGACTTCTAATTTACACAGAGCAAAAAGAAAGGCAAACAAAAAAAAAGTCATTTCGATAGTTATCAAGACGACTTTGTTAGTGTTTTGTTTCTTTGTCTATTCCATTTTGTTCATTGGTATAATTTACATTGTCACCAGCTGGTGTCCATGATTATAATAGATCCTCTATTATATGGTTATCAATTCTATAACCATCTGCTTGTCTTGTCTTTTTTGTTTGTATTAGCGAATATAGAAACAAAGACGAGAAAAAAAAACGAGAAAAAAAGCAATATGACATGATCTTGAATGCATATATATCTCTATATGTCCTAATTGTCTCGAGGTTTAAGTCAAAAGACACAAGCGGACATCGTCGAAGTTGCAATTGAGTCAAAAGACACAAAAAAAACAATAGTAATGCAAACAATCGATTGATGTCGACGAATAAATGAATTTTCGTATAATCTAATATGACAGCAATGAACTTTGTTGATAATAATAATGACATATTGACAAATGATCATGATATTAACTAGAAAAATATGGCATCTGTTTAGTTCATTATTTGATCAAAAATTGTTCTTTTTCTTTCTCTTTTGTTATGCTTTTCTTATTACAAAAAAAACCACGAAATATATCAAAATAATACCAATAAACAAACAAAACAAAACAAAAAACAATCGAATGACTTTTGATTCTTATAGTTGAGTACACGTGTGTTGATATTCAGTGTCGTCGTCGTCTTCTTTCTTCTCCTGAGAGAACAACAGAAAATAAATAAATAAATCATTTATTATTATTATTATTAATCAATTTTGTTTTGCCAATAAACATCTTTTCTCTTTACACTAGAAATAATCAGGTTTAGTTTTAAATTTAACTTTGCCAGATGTATTTGTTGAATCGTCGATATTTATCGGCGATGATAGATTACGATTTGTAGGTATACGTTCTTTGTCATCGGATTGTTCTGTTGTTTCATCATTATCATCATCATCATCGTTTTCTTCGAGCGAACATTCGAAACGTTTCACCCATGGATCGACTGTATCATCGTCATCATCATCATGCATTGCAAGATTATTGACATTTGTTCGTTGTAATGGTGCATACGTTGACGACGTATGAGATGTACTTCTAATTGGACGTTGAGGTTTTCGAACAAATGGTGGTGTTGTAGATGTTTGTTGTTTAGCACGTTGATGATACATCGTATGTGCAGCTGATAATGGTGGATTACTAGTGGTAGGAGTAGTATTGTTGATAACGGGTTGAGGTGACGGAGACGAACTTGATAAGGATGAAATTGTAGCACACTTGACAACAGCTGCTGAACGTGTATCATAAATATTTCCATAGGGTTGATCTGACTGTGTTGATAATTGTTTTATTTGTGCTGATTTTTTTGATCGATGTTGATAATGATTAGATAAATTTGTTCGTTCTAAACTTGAAACATGTTGATGATCTTTTATATGTTGTTGATGTTGACAAGGATTGCGTTTAGTCGATTGTAGATTACTGCCTTCAAGACTTTTGCCTCGAGCTGAACGAAATATAGCTGGGATCGATGCATTATCATTTGACAAGAGATTTTCATCGCGACGTGACCGACGTGGTGATTGTGATGCTGTAGTTTGTGTTTTGACTGTTGTTATACGTGAACGAACAAGTGAATCATCGTAGTTCGACGGTTTGACTAATGTCAGTGGTGATATGGCTTCATTTAGAATGGATGATTGACTTTCGTCATCAATAAGTTTCCATGTTAATGTTAATGTGACTGAATCAGGTCCACCGAATATATCCCATGAAAGAGCATAACGACAACTTTCTTTAGCCATTGTTCGAAGAAAATTGATGACAGGTCGAGGTAATTCGAGTACGTCCATTAGATAGAAATATCCAATCGAATATTTATATCATTTTCTAGGAATTCTTGACTTTTGCTTGTCGGCTTTTTCTTTTCTCTGACTGTGTATGTATATATGTACTTTGTGCTAATAGATATCTAGAAAATTGATATTTATATAAGTGATCTAATAATATATTGATCTCTTGACAAGAGTAAACAGTTAAATCAAGAGGAAAAAACGAGAAAATAGATTTGTTGTGTTTATTCTTTTCTAAATCCTTTTTTCCTCTCCCTTTTTCTTCTATCCATCTCTGGCCGATGTCTGGCGTGTGTGTGCTGTAATTCTCGCCATTTTTCTCATCAAATACAATAGGACTGTAGCTGATGTTACTATTCCTCTCCCGCTCTCCTTCTCTCTCTTCTTCTTCTTCTTCTTCTTCTCTTTCGTCTTTTTTCCCGTGAGGACTTGCGCATTCTGAGTAAACACAAAACTCTTTCGGTCTCTTCTCCATATATCGGTTGCTCTATCTTGTAGAGCAGCTCAAAAATCTGTGTATTTCCTACTCGTGTCAATGAATGAATAGACTTGCGTGAATGTGCGCGTGTGTGCAACAATAATACTTCCCGGTGATGTCATTTCCTCAATGCACTCGATATGCCAACAATAGTAGTACATCCTATCAAAATAGTTGATAGAAAAAAAAATGAAGAAGAAGAAGAAGAAGAAAAAACTTTTGTGTGTGTGCGTATGTGCTCGTTCTATGTTGAAAATGATAAGCAATCGAGCTCTTATTGAAGAGAACTCGAAAGGAAAAATGGATGCATAAACTGTAAATAGTATGAGTACCAACAAAAAATAACATATCGCAGCACGATCAATAGACACATGCTGTTTGCATGCACCAGATTTTTCTTTTTCGTGCCTGAAATATTCTCAACAACAACAGTATGCATATCTTTTTTTTCTCTTCAGCGAAGAAAAAAAAATGTTTGCTCATGCAGAAGAACCTTTCCTTACCTAACAGAACGGAAGAAAAACGAACAATAACTAAGATTTTTATATTTTGAGCTGATTTAATACCTACGTCAGCTGCTTAGATGTCAATTTGATGAAAGCACACGCTGATGGAGACAAGTAGTAAAGAATAAAAAAGAAGAAGAAAATCCATTAGAATCTAAAAAAGAAAAGAATCGAACGCAAGAGAAAAATGAGTTGAGTATAAAGAACAAAAGCTAAACGCAGACAGACAGAGAAAGAGAAAGAGAAGGCCACGATAGAAGTAGATTGACAAGTGATTTTCTCACGCATATAATGAAAAGCAAGAAAATACGCATATTTAATACATGAGATCCAACTAAAGAATTTTCGACGTATCATTATTAATTTCTTCGTTTGACTTTTTGCTTGGAGATAATAAATATATTTAAAAGAAAGAATCGTATTATGCTTAGCCTCTTTGTCTATGTAAAACGTCGCATCAATATTGTTCCTCTTACATTCGACTGTTGTTTCTTGTATAAGGACATGTTGTCAATGAAAAGAACAGAGATAGAATAGCAACTATCCTTGTTCTGTTACGCATAAGAAGAAGAAGAAGAAGAAGGAAAAAAGAAAGAGAGAGAAAGAAGAAAATAAATTCTCTTTTTTGGCAAAAGGAGGGGAGAGATAGTTTAGTACTATTCAGTAACAATAGGGGAAATGGAAAAACAAATATTTCCGAATGAATATAGAAAAGAAAAGAAAAGAAAATTCAAGAATATTAATTTTCAATAAATACAAAATGAATAGATTCAAGTCGTTTCTTGAATAAAAGAATAGTACAAAGTCAAGTATCTCTATAGTCGATTTAGACTAACTTAGCGAATCAACAACTTGATCTTTTTGCTATTCAGTTACGCTAACATATGTCGATGTCTTGCAATCGTTTTTCCTTTGATGAAGCAAGAAAACACGCGCACACAGAAGAAAGACATACAAAGCGATAATGTATTTATTGGTTAATCCGATTTTATTTTCAATGTACATTCCATTATTCTCATAGAAGAACGTATTAACGATGATGGCCGCAATAGAAATATGAAGTCGATCAACAAACCCTCAGGCATAAACTTCTTCTACACATTTGGATGTTTATATTCATACGAAAGGAGTAGAAAAAAAATACAAGAGCTATATTCGACAATATCAAAAATGACTTTAATTGAGAAATAGGATATTACCTTATTGTCAATAGGATTTATTCGATTAAAGAAGAACTAATCTGACACCATTGTGTCTTGTGATTATCTATCTATGTTGTTCGTAAACGTGATGATTTACATATGTGAAATAGGACCATACCGTGGCATTCAACACCGTCACGCAACATCTTCTCGTCGTCTTTTAAAAGGAATATGTCACCATACGATTGTACTCTATCCATCTGTGTTACCACAGATTTTTTATTAGGCATCATCATCATTGTGAAGGTTATGCAAACATAAAACAACAGACGAAGAAGAAGAAGAAAAAAACCGATCTCACACGTCAAACAAAAAGAATGATGCCCCGAGAAGTCATGATGGCAATGAACGATAACGCATCATCAACATTACAGTCATCATTAATAGGGTTAGCGCGTGTTTGATGCTATTATAAGAGGCACGAACATTGGAATATAAGAGAAAAAAAAGAAAGAGAAACATAACAGACACAAATAAAAAGCGACATAATGCGTTTTGATTGACCACTTTCGATTTAAATTAATCATCATTTTCTATGAACATGATGGAGTACCTCAAGAGACATTCTCTTTTCTTCTTACAGCGAAATTATGAAATGAACGGATATCAATTTTGATTACATCATTCAGTTTTTAAACAAAAAGAAATAAAAAAGAGAAGAATCTCAACACATTCTCTTGTTGTTGTTGTTTTTAGTACGATAAAATAGCTGTTTATCTTCCACCAAGAAAACCGGAGCCTGTCGTTGAAGAAAAGCCAACATCGGTATTTGCTAATAAACTTACGAAACCAGCAGTTCCACCGACAACAGCATCGACATCATCATTTTCAACAAGTCGAGCGGGTGCCAATGATGATGATGATATTTACAAGAAATATCCAAATTTTGTCGCTATTATCGAACCATTTGCAAACCAATTTATGACAATCAAAGAACTCATCGAAGTAAAAATCGATTTCACTCAATGAATTTCGTATTTTCTCGTTTTTTATTAGAAATTACGATCATGTGGATTGAATGTTTTTCCGGAATTAGATTCGGATTCTTATGTCAGTGTTATTAATAAAGTTCGTTCATAACTGAAATTTGCTAGGAGAGAAAAGATAAACATTCAATTCATTGCCTTTTTAGAATCATAAATTAGAATGGTGGGTTTACAATCAGATGGCGATTGCTTCGTCATGTACAGCATTTTCCTACAGTCATTGGAATGCGTTTGTTAATGATGAAATGAAAATTGTTGTTGGTTGTAAAGAACAATTACTCGATCAATCGACAGTTGATGTTCGATATTTCATTTTGTTTTGTTTGATTTTTCTCTAGTCGAGTTTGTTTTCTTAGGATGATCCTCAATGTATAATCTTTACAAGTGAACTCGTCGGTTTCACAGATGTTTGTGAAAGTTCGCAAGAATTCGTCGAAGCATCAACATTCTCCGATGTAAAATTCAGTTTTTTTCTCTTCGAATAATTTTCTTTTGGAACCTGTTGCCTTTTTTGTTTCTAGTATCATGCAGAATTATATCATTTAATTCGAGAAAAATTCTCATCGGAAGGCGTGTCACGTGTTATGGATGCCAGTCCATTATTTATTGAAACTGTTAATCAACTTTTATCAAGTATTAAACCATTGACATATGCCTAGAAAATGAATTCTTGAAACCGGACATTTCTCGTTTTTTTCTGCTTCACCATTTATCTAAGAAATTCTTTTTTTGTCTTCTCCTTTAATCAAATAAAAATTAATCCTTTCGAAATAAAAACACCATCAATTTATTTGACAACTAAGACTTCTCTTAACTGTAGAACTGTATTAAGTGTTGATGATTTTCTATGCTAACATACGATTTGTTGCACAAGAATTCTACTCGCAACGAAAGACAATGAGCAAGTATAGTAGAACCTGTCAAAAGATTATCATCTACTTGTTAATTAGATTGATGATGTATTGAAAAAATTTGGGGAAGAATAATGTAATCAGAGCGAGAAAGAGAGAGAGAGAGAGAGAAAGGAAAATCCGTCATTAGTTCTTATATTACTAACTATTTACGTCACAGATAACTTGCTGCATAGAAAAAGGTCAGACAACACATTGTCCTATGCATATCTGTTTATCTCGCAGATGACACGCGATTAACATTGATCAAAAAAACAAAACAACAATCTTTTTCAATTCAAAGAAAATCTTTGCTTGATTATTTACAAATTAGTTGCCAGTATTATTATTATTATTATCGCGTTGTTGTTGTTTTTGTTTTTTTTGTTGTGTTGTATCGGTAAAAACATCAAAATAACAAGACAAACGACAGACAATGAAAAGGAAGCAGAATAATAAGAAAAAAAAAGAAAAAAAAAGAAAGATTTTAATTTATTTTTCGTCATGTATTTAGTTTAAGCATTTGGTGCTAATAAATTTCGAAGGAAATCATCTTGTAAACATCCATTTATGAATTCGTCTTTAGTTAGCGATCGATCGCCATTTAAATCGAGTCTATTCATGATTTTTTCTACACGTTTTGCAGGAGAATTTTCACCTTTTCGATTTTCTTCACCAAGTAGGTCATAGATAGCCTGAAGAGACAGAGAAAATTCAAAACCAAGTATTTTTTTATTCAATCGAACATACAGTTACAATTTGTTCCATTTCTTTTGCATCAACTCGTCCATTTTTATCAATATCTTAATAAAAAAAAAACTCGATAATATCTCCTTGAATATTCTTATTTTGACTCGAACCTACCATACATATTAAATGCCATATTCAGTTTTTCACGTATATCACCATGAGATGTAACAGAGATAGCTATAAGAAATTCCACAAAATCTACAAAAACAACGATAAGTCAACAAACACGCAACTCAAGTTTTCTTTTTTTGTCACATACCGATTTCGCCTGAATTATCAGTATCGAATGTTTTAAATACATGTGAACAAAATTTATCAGCTTTGCCAGTCGGATAGAATTGTTTATAGACTTCAATAAATTTTTTCTTGTCCAATTTGCCTTTCGAACAATCTTTCTATAGAACAATTAAAAAGAAATACAAATAAAAAAAATATGCATGTCATTTCCTTCGTGTTTGTTTTGTTTTTTTTTAATAACTCGAATGGATCAGTCGAGTGCACGCAAATTTATTCATCGAAAGCTTTTATATTCTTTTCTCGAGGTGATAGAGCATCAAAATACTCCACAAAAATAAAAGACTTTCAAGAGACTCATATGTTGTTGCCCAAGAGCTTGATCTGTATATGACAAAAACAGTTGTCAGATGAAAATCATACTTAGAAAAGACCGAAAGAAGCAGCAATAGAAGAGAAGAAAGAGTACATTGTTCTGTCGATCTAAATGTATACGCTTATCATCAATCCAACAGATGCGCAAAAACAAAACAGAGGAAAAACATATAGATTGCTGCTTGTGTGTTGTCGTTCTGCTCTGAGACGATTGCTTTTAGACTAGTACCACACGTATATATACATACATAACAAAAAAACTAAGACAAATGACAAAGTATAAGCAGATGAAGAAAACAAAACAAAACGAAAGTAAATCAAGAGATAAACAGATGACTCGAATTTATCCAGCTTAAGAATGTGTTGTTAATAATAATTATTATATATGGTTAATATCGAATAGATTTATATCAAATTTCTATATGAATTGTTATTCAAATTAATCATCATAATTCATAAAGCGCCATCGATATGCTCGAATTCATCGATACAAAAGAAATGAATGGCGCAAAAGTTTTTTAGTAGAAGAAACTAAGCTAATATCTAATGTAATAGCTCAACATATGTATAAGCGCACGTAGACATCATTAGAAATGTTTACTAACAACTATCGACAACTAAGTTATATCATTGATGTGTTTGTTGTATTCTATTTGGGAATATGAGAAATAGATTAGAGGAAAAAAAAAGGAGGGGAACAACTGAGAAAAGAAGACGTTAGGCGCAGATTTCTTCAGAAAATTTTGATCTATTTTAAACGAAAAGAAGAAAGAAGAAAGACTCGTGTTCTCGGTGAATAGAAGATTTGATTAGATATAAATAAACTTCTTTCTTGTTTCTAGTCAAAATAAATTTCTTTTTTTATTCAAAAGTACATACGAGAAAACCTTGGTGCCATTCTTTGATTTGTTGTCGATTGAAATGTGTATTTTTAAGTAATAATTGTATTTCTTCTTCAGTTAATTGTGTTGCACGTTTCTTTGATTTGGATGTATCCGAACCCATGATTTATATTTAGTATTTAGTTAGGGTGATCTTTGATATAATGAAATAGGCGTATGTCTCTATGCTGCTTTCTCTCTCACTGTCAACTTTCTACTTGTTGGTAACGCACACCAGATGGAAACAAGAGGGAGAGGAGAGAAGAGAGAGAGAGAGAGAAAAGGGATAGCCGAAATGCCGTTAGACATCGAGGAAAGAGAGATATCTCTATGAAAAAAAAGAGAGCAATAGAAACAGGAAACGGAGAAGCAAAAGAAGAAGAATAAAGATGCATGTCGTTCGAACGCCTTCGCTTATTCATGTTGACGACGTTAGTCTGTTTTTGTCCGGTTTTAACGTCGACAAGGGAAAAAGCATGTCTATTACTCAGCGAACAGAACAACATAATGGGGAGAAAGTAAGGATGATGATGATGATTATGGTGATGCTACTACTATTATAACTGTTGTGTAGTAATCGGCGTTGTCGTCATGTGCATAGCTTGTTGTAATCTAATCTATTAGATTTCCGTCTCTTTTAATAGCAATGTGTAAAGATTTCAATACGTCTATCATAGAAAAAGAAAAAGAACTGAAAGAAAGAACAAGAAGAAAAAGAATAACGAGCATTCATTGAATTGACTATTCGTTTTCTATGAATAGACATGTAGGCAATTTGAAATAATTCAATTTTTTCGTTCATCAAATAATCATTTCAAAATTTGTTGATCAATCATGTTCCTTTGTCTCTTTACACCACATCAGTCGACGTGCACATTTATATTTCATTTAATCTATCTTTAGAAAGAGACCAACCTATGGTCTTTGTTTCCATTTCTAACAGAACTCAAATCGGAAATAGGCAGAATTCAAGATTTATCCAGTCCTTTGGGTATCAGCACTACTTGTTTTCCTGTCAGTTCTATTGTTAAATATAGAGAAAGCACACAACAACAACAAAAAAAAGAAATCCAAATTATTAATGCTATTAATTATATGATTTTGAACAGATTTGCATAGTATCTATTGAAAAAAAAACCAATTCCTATCAAATATTCTAATCCGAAGGGATTATCATAAATCGTTTTTGAAGATCTATTAATGTCTATATCAATCGGCAATTCTATTCACGAATGCAATAATTGGAATTGTTATCTGTACCTTAGAATTGCGTAGGAAAAACTCTCTCGTTTATTAATTTACAGACAAAAAAACAAACAAACATCTGCTTAATAAATCTTTTTTTCTGCGTTCTTCTTTTATTAAGAATAATAATTTCAAAAAAAAAGAAAGAAAATGAGAGAGAGAGAGCACAAGTGTTGTTATTTTAGTTTAGTTTTCATCACGGTGCAATTGATTGACAATTCCTGCTTCGACAGCTTCGAAAACTGTGTACGCATCTTGATCAGCCGGTACATGAATCGCATGATAATCGGAATAGAAATCTTGCAATTCATCGAAATAAACCGAATATGTTTGATAATTTCTTTGAACTAAATCATGAGCATCAGTTGGATGAGAGGCGAGACGTTGTTTTATGTTTTGATTCGGTGCTGGATGTTCATGCGCATGAAAACGATCGCCGGTTATTGGATCGAGGGCTCGTTGTGTTAAACGATCGAGTGCAACATCAAGCGGAATATCCAAAAAGAAAATACTGCACATAAAAACAAAACAAGCAACATATGTCAATTGACAAATATCAATTAACTCGATTGATATCCTACCGTGTTGGAGCCATTAATGGTATTCGAGATAAACTTTCAGCTTGATCACGTGTACGTGGAAAGCCAATCATAATCCAGCCTTTAGTTATACAATCCTTTTGATTTAATCGATCACGAATAATTTGCATTAATAATGCGTCCGGAACTGAAATCAATCAATAATCGTTGTTTTTGTTTGTGAAAAAAATCTCATACCCATAGCTTGTCGATTGACATATGCTTTCATACTGGCACCTAATGGTGTATTACTCACGATTTCCTGTTTGATTAATTTGGGAATTGAAACTAAAAAAGTTTCGATGTGTGTGTGTTTTTTTTTTCGATTAAAATTCGAGCAAATTGAATCTACCGATAGGTATATCGTATTTTCTTGACAATTGAGTAGCCACTGTTTTTTTGCCGCTACCTGTCGGACCGAGAATGAGAATTCGTGGAGTACGTGGTGCAACCGAACGAGCTTTCTTCGATGTAAACGAATGAACTTGAGTGAAAATGTCATTCAGCGGTTGATCAGCATCGATCGGACGTAAAACTGATTTGAAACAATCTTTTATACCTTCGATATTTCTGCAGTGAAAAATAAATATTAACAGTCAACAATTTATTTAAAAAAAAACAACAAGAAGAAGAATTCAATCCTACCGACGATATTCTTTCAAACGAGAATTCATCATTTTTTCGGAATTTTCTTCTAATTGAACTAAACGTTCTTGAACTTCATGAGAACTCGGCACATTCCATGTGATATGATAGATATCTAATATACAAATCGTTTTTTTCATTTGACAAAATCTCGAGAAAAAAAAACCTTTGGTCTTTGGATCAATTCGTTTTCCAGCTGCACGTTCGATTAAAACATTATCTTGTGCATCGAGACAGACTAAATATTATATTTAATAGAAATTCTCTTTATTTTCTCGAAACGTTTAACTTACCAACATGTTTAGGCGATAATCCGTAACGTTGTAATGCTACAGTTTGTTCTCGATTAGTCGGAAAATCGATTAGAATCCAACCACGACGTACGCAATCGACATCCTTCAAACGTTCTGCAAACAATTGAACCCACAGATCCGATGGAACATTTTGCTAAACATTCCAAAATTATTTTTCTCTTCGAAAACAAATTTCAATTCATACAACGGTCGGATTTGGCGGTAGTTTGTCTCTTAATTTGCTCGGTGCATCACGTAGAATATCTTCGCATTCGAGTAGGACAGCATTGTTTTTCTTCTGTAATAATTTTCCGATCGTATGTCGACCGGATGCTGGCGGACCGAGAATAACAATTTGCGGAACTAGATCATCGTATTCACTTCAATTTTCAACAAAAAAAGAAGATTTATTTCACAAACCATCAGCATCTTTTTTAAGAAAATCAATTAAATATGTAATTGGATCATTAGGACGATCGATGAGCAACGATGAAATGCATCTCTACGAAACGAAAAACATCTCGATTGTTTGTCAGATTTCATATATAAATACGAATAAACAAAGATATGCACACATTTTTATTATATAACAAGCATAGGTGTGAAATCAAATATTGATTAATGGCTGCAAATGAATGAACGAGAGAGCGAGAGAGAAGAACATTCCTACTTGAAATAATTCGAATAATGTATTTTGTTCAGCATAGTGAAGATATTCCGGTGGAATTTTCAATGGTCGTAATGTTTGATCCATTTTGACACAGAGAGCAAATTGTAACAATATTCGATTTCTAACAATTATTTTCTTTTTTTTTATTCTGATTGAGACAATTTACAAATTCGTTACTATAGAAACTTCGCTAAGTTAGGTTTTTTTCGTTTGAGTTCTTTATTATGATTTCAATTCTGTATTTATTCGATTTTAGTTCGGTAGAAAAAAATCCGATTTTCGTTTGTTAAATGAAAATATTATTTTTCGGATAGATGTCAGCAAACGTTTATTTTTGATCGATGGAATTTGAATCCATTGTTTAAAGAGAAGAGAGAAAGAGAGAAAGAAAGAGAAGAGAAGAGAAGAAAAGGAGAGGAGAGGAAGAAATGAAAATAAAATCGATGATGTAGAGAAGAAGAGAAAACAGTGAAAGCAAACCGGTTGGTAGTCGAGTGATTGACTGACGACAGGTCGGACGGACAAAAAAAAGCAACACACAAAAAAAAAGAACGCGAAAAAGATTTAAATTTTCTATCTCTACACATACGCACATAACTATCGTTCGGTCGGCACGGGCAGCACAATGCACATATATATATATACTCGCGCGTTTTCTTTGTTCGAGGAAATAATGAGATTTGACGTTTTTTTATAGATTCAAAATTTGCTTTTGTTTCAATTTGAATATTTTTCGTATGGATGATCCATCATTATTGCCTTATTTAAATACGAATACCAACGGTAATGGTCATCATTACGGCGGCATGGATATGGACGAAGACGATGATGATGACGATGAATTAGATGAACAACAATATCCCGAAGATGATATCGATGATGAACAAGAACTTTTTCATGCGCCACCACCATCATCGATTGTACTTCCATCACAACAAGAACGTGGTGGACGTCGAAAAGGTGTACCACGTCGTTTACAAATCTCGCCACCGAAAGACAAATGTCCAACATCTCCTATTCGTCAACAACATTCGTTGCCGATTGCCAAAGCATCATCGACTCATCAAATTTTAGCCACATCTGACGAAGAATTAAATAACGAAAATGAGTACTATCATCATCGAGATCAGGGCATTAAACATTCGAATGGTATTGACTTCGATTATTACTCATCGACGAGCTATTTCGAACAAGATGAGTACGATGAAAATAATAATATGAATTTCATTGAAGATGAGAATGTTTTCGAAATTGTCGATGATATTCTCGCGGATATTGTGACGATTATCGTTCGTGATATTCGACAGCAACGACAGAAATTTTTTAAACAACGTTTTATTTCACATACCAATGGTCACATGAAAACACAGGAGAAACTTGCCAATGGAAAAGATTTTCATCCATCGAATAGGTAAATAAATAATTGCCTTTAAATATGAATCCTTAGATAAATTTACTTCAAATGAAACCTTTTCTACTATTCAATAAAAATCATTTTCTTTTTCTACTTATGTTTGTTTGTTTTTCTCTCTTTAGTAGCAAATCATCGAAACGTTTATCCGATCCATCGACATTGTTAAATGAATTCACGAAAACGATTCAACCGACATCATCATCATCATCGCCACAACAAATCAACAAATCGAATACATCTCCACCGTTAGCCAAACGACAGAAAATCACCGATTCACCATTATCACTTCAACAACAACATCAACAACTCCTATGGCAAATGACACAACAACTAATGATGGCCAATGCGTCCGACGACATCACCGAGAATTCGTCTCTACTTAAACAACAACTACTCGGTCTCACATCGGCATCATCGTCGTCGAGTACGGTGCCGAAACGTGTTGGCCGACCGCCTAAACAACAAATTCAATCTCCACAAGTCATGCGTTCGAGTACGAATATGATTCCGCCGATTTCGACTTCGACGTCCTACGAACGAGCCAATTTCGCGCCGAGACGCCGTGGTCGACCGCCGAAATACGTCACCGAACGTGGAGCGGCGATACCCGGCCTCTCGTCACACGAACTCGACCCGTTGCCATACGATCAACTATTTGCTGCAATTGAAAATAGCGTCACAGGAAATTCGTCGCGTACATCTTCAGCAGCTTTTCAATCAGCTCTAGCGTCGATGCTCGGACAACAATCTGGATTAGCAATACCGACATTACCAATCCCAACACCACCGCCAACTGCGCCGAGAAATGGTGTGCCAGCATCAATGGTAAAACAATCAGCCGGACAAACTCGTCACAGTCTTCCGACGTCGACGAACGGCTCGAATATGCCGTTAATGGCAACGAAAAAACGTGGTCCTGGCCGACCACCGAAAAGTCAATTACTTATTGATTCACATCAAGTTTTACAAGCCACCAAACGAATTAATTCCCCATCATCTTTAGCCAATACGAATAATAATAATTTTCCGCCAACGATGGTCCCATCATCTCCAACGTCATTTAATCTCAATGCTGCTTTTGTCGAAATGTTACAACAACAGCAGCAATATCCACGTTAAAATACATACATACATACACACACATTCACCTCACTTTCGCTCTCATCATCCTCAGATATTTCATGTTCTTTGTCTTATGCCAGATTTTGTGTAGAATAGTTTTTTTCTTCTTTTCATGCATGTACGTATATCTTCTTCATTTGATGATCATCCCGAGTTGCATTTGTCTTTTAAAATGGTCGCTAGTATATACATACATTCGTTTCCCGTGTGAATGATCAATTCATAGCGCCGTCCTTGACTACTATTACTATCGAACATTTGATAGTATTAAGTATCTGTAATGTTTTCATGTAAATATATCGAACAAAAAGAAATAGAAATCAACGACTTTTTGTTTGTGTGTTTGTTTGTTTGTTTATTCTATTATGTTTATTATTATTTCTGCTATTCTTCACTTTATCTGTCACTTCCGTCACATAGAGAGAAATATTCTTATGTGTTTGTTTTGCATTCAATGAGAAAAAAAACAATTGAATATTATACAGAAATAAAAAAAAATCGAAAAAAAAATCGACTATTTTATTCTTTTGTCAATAATAAAATGTATATATATATATTATTTGATTGTACGCATACATTCAAAGAAGAAAGTTACTCGCAGTTGTTTTTTGTTCTCATGCGAAGTCTTATATTGTGCTGTTGTTGTATGAAGATTAATTTTTAAAAGAAACGAAACCGATGGAAACAAAAAAACGTGTTATTTCGTTTTTCATATGGGTACGTATATTGAAACTGTTGAAATATTTTATTCATAGGATTCAATTAGGAACCAGAATTAGAACGAAAGATCGATTGTGAACTGAAAATGATCGATGGAATCAGTAAATTACTTAATGTTGCAACGAATCTTGAACAGACAATTGAATGTCATAAAGCATTGATTCTTTCACAACAACGAATGTTAGCTTTTATGAGTGAAATTCAACGGAAACAAACGAATTTACTTCAACCGGACAGATCTGAGTAAACATTATATAAAAAATAAAATAAAAATAAGATTGAATAGAAATTATTAGAATCGAACCAACGAAAGCAACGATTGTTCTGTCGGATATTCGTTTGCCATTGTATTGGATAACAATGAAAGCAAAATCCGGTGACATTCTTTCGAAATAATCATCAAATTAAAAAAAAGAACCAATGTTTTTTTCGATTTAGAACAAAAGAAATTCGCTGTCTTCTGTTTGGCACGTGTGGGCTGTCAAATTCTTGATACACAATTGCAAATCATCGATAAACAATCAACAGAAATTGTTTTTACCGACAAACTTATCTTGTAATTATTCAAATTTTTGATTGATTAAATTAAGTTAATTGAATTTATATTCAAGTGAAAATATTCCACATAATTTTCAATTAAATCTTGAAGTTTATGCGTTGAACACGTCTTTTGCACTTTCATCATCGGCTAAAGATTTTGCTAATCGATATAGTTCTTTCTTTTCGACACAGCGCTCAACGAATCTTACGAGAGGATTCCTACGACGAAATCACAGTCATGTTCGTATTCTTTCGAATTAAACAACAATACAAAAAAAACGAACATATTCCTTCGTTTTAGAATAAATCATCGAACGAACAACAATCAAAATTCGTTCTCGTAGCTCAAACAATTCTTACAAAAGACTCAGTTTTTAAATTATCGAAAATTCGTACATTTAAACTTTCACCTCGACAAGAAAATGCACTTTTTCAATTGCCAATTTCGTCTTCATTTATCGCCTATTTCGTTGCTCTACCATTGTGTTACTCACGTTTAGTAGCATTTTCTGGAATTATTCGATTTCAGAATGTTCGCTATGCAGGCGTACTAACTCGAGGTTATTTCGAAGGCGAACAAATCATGACGAATCCTTTTGCCGAACAACATCGATTTTCACTACCGATTACTCCAGTAAACGAAACAAATTGATTCAAATCGAATTCATCAATACTTTTTTTTTAAAAATAGAATACAATTGTTGTCGAACGAGAAGATCGATTGTCATTTGTAATTAACAATCATGAATTCGAATACGATGAATTCTTCGTTCAAGATCTGTTCACATTAAACAATTGGATTCAAGCTTTGCAACAACATATCATTGATATTCGTAAGACTTTTCAAAACCAAACAAAAATAACATAATCTGTGTACTTTTTTTTCGAAGGTGAATGGCAATGTACATTCGAATATCAACCATCAACAAGACGATTTTCTTATCAGTCATCGGCTTCATCGACTATTCAAGGACAAAATCTGACGAATAAATCAATGTTAAAGAACAAAACTCGATCGCTCGGTATACGAAAAAGTTCTTTTCTTTTGTCTTTTGAAAATTAATCAGATACTTTTTTCTTAGATGATTTACCGTGTGCAGAGCCAACAGTAAATAATAACAATGATAGTGTATTGGAATATCATACATATTTGTAAATATGTACTTTTATTTTAATTTTAATCGAATTCGAATAATCAAAATTCATTTCTATCAATATGATACGAAGAAAATATCAAATTTCCAAACTATGCTGCGCACTTATTAAAATAATCGAGATGAAAGGCAAATGAAATTTGATATTTTTTTTTCTTTGTGAAATATTTAAACAGGTGAATAGTATGTAATTCAAGCACGTATCCAAGTGCCATTTTTGCATTTCTTATCTGATTTTATCAATGCTGAAACGCCATAGAGAGTCGAGACTAACTTCTTAGCATTTGCTGGACATCGAGTTTTTATTCCACTGAAATAACAAATCTCAATTGGATATACCCATGTTTGTGGTACGGATAATTGTTTAGAATATCGATTGTGTATTGTGAGATTCTTGTTTTGTGATTGATTTGATTCCGATGAACTGAAATCATAGATTGGAAAGAGATCAATATGGTATCGATTGATTTTACGTCGATATCGAGCATTGGGTACAATGAAATTAATGGTTTGATTTCGAAAATACGAACGTTTTCGGTAATCGACAATAAACCATTGCGGTTGAACTTTAAGTTCATAGATTGAAGAGAAATTTGTTTGAGAAATAGTCATCAGTTTTGGCATTTGTTCATTGGGTATAAGAATATCTAGATCGGCATCGTGTGGTAGCAATCCATGGCGTTGAACATAACCAACAAGTGATCCGTATGTAAGACAATATTGTATGTTGTATTGTTCGGCAAAATGAGACCATGACTGAAGAAGATCGAGTAGAATCCGTTGACGACGACGATCAGTCGATGAACAATTTGGCATTTGTTCAAGAGCTTGTTTGATAATGTCATATCGATAATAATTATCAATGAAATTTCTAAGAATAAACAGTAGGCAAAAACTACATAAAAACCGGAGCAGAAATCGTTGCTGTCGATACCACATATTCTTTTTTTTCTTCTTTAGTGTGAGAGTGTATCTTCGGATCGAATACATAATCAAACAATTTATTCGTGTTCGAAAAAACCAGACGAAACTTCTCAAAGAGAAAAGCAGAAGCGTGTACATATGTATGAAGAGAAAGAATGCTGAGGGGGATGTATGATAAGGACATCACACTGTAACATTTAGGAAATAAAAAGAGCCTCGAAATTTACATTTGATTGACTTAGTTCTGCGAATGAAGACAGATTTTGAGGGAAACATATGTCTTTTGATTTTTATATTTAAACTTATACAGCCATTGTTTACAGAAGAAAAGTACTCATATCATATACAGCGCATATGCGGATAGCTTATAACCGATTTGATTTTTTTTATACAATTTGTTTAATATTATTGTGTTCAACTTTTTATAGTTCACTTTAGTGGTTGATCTTGTGCAACGAAATGTTGATACCTTAACATAATATATATATATATATAGTGTTATTAACAGATCAAGAATTATGCATAATTTAAATATTCAAATCTCAATTTTGGTCTATGCATTTGCTAAAAGCACTGGGGGTAACATTTTGTCGAGGGCGGACATGATTTGGTTGAAGCGATCAAACTAAATATCAAACGAATAAATAAAGATAGTTGATTGTTATTTTTAAAGAGTAATACTAACCAGTATTTTTGCGTCGAGTTTTTTTTGGTTTACTGCCTTAAAAATAATTAAACTAAATCTTAACAGCAGACATCTTCTTTTTGTTATATTATCTAGAAAAGATATGCATAATATTATAAGCAACGAACAAAACGAAAAAAATCTAAAAAACGAGAAAAGAAAATTAGATAGAATTAAATTTAGCACGTGTATGCGATAACTACTACATCGTTCACTAGTTCAGAAATACGTAGCTAATCACGTGCGAACCCAAGAGCCATTTTCACATTTTCTATTTGATTGATGCACTGCTGAAGCACCATACAAAGTCGATACAATTGTCTTTGGTTCAGTTGGACATCGAGTTTGAATTCCACTAAAATAACATGTCTCTATTGGATAAACCCATTTTCGAGGAATCGATAACCATCGGTCTTGATTGTCATAGATCGTTATATTGTCTGATTGATTTCCATAGACTGGATGAAAATAATACAGAGGAAATATATCAACATGTTTCCAACTATCTTTATGAATAAATCTCGCATTTGGCTGTATAAAATGAATGCCTTGATCACGAAAATAAACGCGATTTTCGAATCCAACAATTTTCCATTGAGGTTGAATTTTAATCTCATAATCTGTCGAAAAATTCGTTTGAGAAATATTAATAAGTTTAGGAATTTGTTCATCATCGACTACAACATCAATATCACCATCATGTGGTAGCAATCCTTGACGTTGAACATAGCCAACAAGTGATCCATAGAGAAGCCAATATTCGATATGATATTTTTCTGCAAGTTGAGACCACGCTTGTAGAAGACTGAGAAGAATTCGTTGATGCTTTCGATCACCTGATTCGCATGTTGGTATTGTTTCAAGAGCTTTTTCAATCAAATCACTATCACTTAATGTCGACATTTGAGTTGATGTCAATGTTGGAACCGGTTTGTCAGCTCGTGTCCATGATCCATTAACACAAATGATTAATGGTGTATCGACAGATGTTGGTCCGTATATATCCATGACGATTTGTTTAGGTTCTGCTGGACATGAAACTTGTATTGTATTTATTTCGCATGTTCGAAGTGGAAATATCAGATCGATTGATGTTGACATCCATTGATATTTTTGATCATATGAAGTCAATAAACCTTGATTATTAATACGAGTTTTTGTTTCTTGTGGATTATAACTATAAATTGGCCAGATATTTATAAAACTATCATCTTTCATATGAACAAATCGTGCATTTGCTGCACGAAAATCGATTCCATTCGAATGGAAATACTGTCGTTCTTTGAGATCAACAATTGACCATTGCGGATGTATGAGAAGTTTATAGTGAAATGAAAAATTCGTTTGAGAAAGTAGGACAAGTTGTGGCATGTGCTGTTCCATAATAAATATATCAAGATTTGTATCATGTGGCAATAGACTATGATTTCGAACATAGCCAAGTAATGTTCCATATGCAATCCAATATTGAATTCGATTTTGACGAGCAAAATATGTCCATGATTGAAGAGTATAGAGAAGTGAACGTTGACGAGCACGATCACTTGACGAACAAATTGGAATATCTTTTAAAGAATTATCGATTGCAGTATTATTATTAACTAACACTGAGTATACATCTACGTTTAGTTGATGATTAGCATAAATTAGAAATCCAAGAAAAAAAACTACACATAATAAACTAGAACAATATCTTGAAAAACAACGTTGTTGAGGCCACATTTGTATTTGTTTTTGAGAAAAGAAAACTGATCATATCGGTTTTCTTCAAATGTGGCACAGCTTGTCAATGCGTTATGCCGATTAATTACGAGTTAAATACTTCTGCGCGCAGAACAGCAGATGTGTTTGACAAAGAAAGTGTCCTCACTTGACATTAAAACAATAACAAAAAAAATAACACAAAAGAATAAATATTTCATGCTGATTAATTCAAAAATTTGCACTTGTTTGTCTTACCTTCAGACGTTTTTCAATGATCGTTTTCATTCACTTGATTGCTTATCGAATTTTCTGCCAAATCAACTTTAAAATCAAAGATTAATTCAATTCATCTTATCATAAATTATTTATTCGTTTTCAAGATTATTGAATTTATTTATTTTTAAGTCTCGTCTAATTATAAATAGTACATTTTATTCACTACTGAACTACACATATCTGGTACAAACAAAACACGAAGAGAAAATAATAAAATAAAATAAAAGAATAAGAAAGCATGAAACCAATTGATAGATAGTTTTTTGTTATCCTCTCGTTTTTTCTAATTAATAAATGAAATCGATCGTAAACGTTGTCGTTGATCGCTAGCGTATCGTTGTACCATAATCATCGCTTGTTGTTCCCAATGATTAATCGATTGTAAATCATTTAGTCGAACTAATTGTTCTTGAAATTCGCAGAGTGTTCGTGCTGAAAATAGAAAATCAATTTCGTCTTTTTTTTTGTTTCAATCAAGCAAATTCAAAGCACACAAAGCTAACATCGTAAAAACAATATCGAACTATGTATCTAGATACATGTTGACGATAACTAGATTATCTGTAGAAGAATGATCTAATTGAAACCAGAAGCATTAGGAAAACAAAATCAGATGAATAAAGAATGTTTAGATTTTTGTTTGGTTTTATCTCGTACGTACCATTTAGTTGTTCGCAAACGGCTTGAAGATAATCAGTATAAATACATGTTGGACATACCATCACTCGACAGACTCGATCCGGTGGACAACGAATTGTCTTAAATGCGAACAGTCAAAACAATAGAACACTTCGAAGGTTTTCTTTTCTTAATTCTTACATGACACAATTGACTTGTTGACGGACAGATTTGTCTCACACAACCTCTTGCATCTCGTATATATTCTCCTGAACACGAACTAGTCGGTGTAGGCGGACAAACAGTCGCCGGTAATTGAGTAACAGACATTGATACAGTTACGTCTAAATATTAAATTAATTTTCAGGTTTTTTATTTTTTTTATTATTCGTTTTACCGGGCAGCAATGGCGTATGTTTTTTAAAGCATGAATGTATTTTAAACCATTGTTCTTTGGTTATTTCATGTGAGTTACATTTATATACAATACTTTTCCATCGTTTATCGTGAAAATTAAAACAACGAAAACGTATCGATTGTCGTCGATCTAAATATCGACTATGTATTTGTCGTTGCTCGTCGGAAGAAAAATATTTATTCAATAATTGTATTCGTTCATCAGTAAAACAAGTTGGATAACATTGATCGAATGAATAACTATCACCGTCGATGAAGAGCCATTTTTTCGTATATAAATCGCATCGATAAGTGATTTGAATCATACTATTAAACGCACAGGTAAGTTTAAGATCGTAATAAGTTAGTTGTGAAGTCAATTTTGTTGAATAAACATAGTGAGATGGAGTTGATAATTGAGCAACGAAATGTGAAACGTCCGTTTGAGGACAATCGGCGGCAATTGAAACACTCGTGCGAGTGGTTGGTAATGTTGTTGGTCGACTAACAACGATTTCTAATGGGGCAGGTTTATATCCGGCTTGAATAAAAATATGATTTTTCATATTTTCAAAACAAACTCGTAATTCAACTTACGACAAATAAAATTTCGATTTTGATATATTAATTTCCATTGTTTACTCTTGATTTCACATTGATATTGTACTTTGATTTGTGTATTATAATCGGGATGTTTACATTTAATCAACGCTATCGTTCGATTAACTGTAACAACTAACATTTCACTCGAATGAATCGAACGAATTCCATCGAATAGAATCGGACAAACTAAAACACAACAACAAGAACATATAGAAAATTAATGAAGATATAAGATTCGACTGTCAATCGGTCGTGTTCGTTTGCAAACATAGGGTGCTGGTTTCCATTCGATTCTAGTTCCCAAACAAACAAGCGAACTATTTCGTCGACAGCGAACATTTAACATAACCCGAGACTGATCGACTGTTGCACATTGATTTTTCGGACACCAGTATCGATCGGGAATTTTCTCTTGACCATTTTTCCATAGATAAGTCTGATTATCTTCTGAAAAACAAAACGCTACATACGAAGTTCTACTGTATCGAATACGGACTTTGTCGAATGCCGTCAATCCAAAGAAAATCTGCTAATTGAAAATATCGATATGAACTTCCGTTAAATGTCAAACGTGTTTCATCGAGATAATTGTTGACAATATCCGTAATAAGCATTTGTTCGGCATGATTATCAATGGTTAATAGTTGAGAATTATTTTTATATATTTGACAATTTTGTTGTGCTTTACTCCATTTCGTACAGAAAGCTTTACGTGGAATACATTCTTGTCGACGAAGACAAAACGTGTATAAATGAGTACGACTTTGTACGGTCAGACAATGATCTTCATCGTAATAGACCGAAGTCGAATCTGAATCGAGAGATATATTCACATACGGCTCAGTTGAAATAAAAAAAGTTTACTTTTTTCATCAACTGTAGACATTAGTGTTAAAGGAAATTTGTTTTTGATATCTTTCAAATAGACAAATTTCGAAATCGATTCTAAAAAAATTAATTCTCTCAATTGTTTTCTCTTGTATTCATAAAATAGAGAAATTTTACCTTCATTATCCGTCAATCGACGTTTGCAAATAAATGGACCTGGTTCCGATTGTCTTCTCGATGCTAAACATATCTGCGTATCGTTGCCTTCCGATTGACAGACGATATTCAAAACAACATGATCTCGTCCTTTGCCACCCAAACAACTACCATTCATATCACACCAATATTTATCATCGATATTAGCCAAACCTTGTCCACTGAGATTCCATCGATAGATATCATTCAAACCTTTCGAACCATCGATCCACATCCATTGTGCTCGAGCAACATATTTACTTTTCAATGTATCGTTTCTATCGAGTAATGTTTGATCAGAATAAAGCGTTATGATATCATTAATCAGCGCGTATTCAGCATCATTTTCGATTGTTAATAAATTTGCATTCGTCTTGTCTTGTTGACAAATTTTCAACGCATCGAATTTAGTCGTACAAAAAGCACTACGTTGATTTTGAGGACAAACTTGTCGACGAAAGCAGAATGTATACTGATGTGTATTCGTTCGGACAACGACGCAAGGAGTCGAATCATTGAAAACAATGGTTGTATCTAAAAAAAACAAAAATCATATTTCGATTGAAAATAATTCTTGTCTACTTGGATAAGTCGGAGCTGGAGCTTGGATTAGAAGAGGAACGGATTTGTTCTTCTCTTGAAGAATACCATCTATTAAACATATAAACGGAGCTCGATCCCAATGCGTTTGTTTTCTTGCAAAACATGGTCGTTTTTCACATCGGAGATTAAGTATAAGAAAATTTCCTAGAGAATTTTTCGGTTGACATTCATTCGAACACCAGAATGAACTATTCACTAAATTGTCAGTATAATCTATATACGCATAGAAGTTCAATATTTTAAACAAGCATTTCACAAGAATAAATTCTTTTTTTCTTTCTTACTAGAACCAATCCAAAGAAAATTCGGTAGTGGTAAATCAATGGACGTATCTTTCGAATTGAATAATTCAATAAGATTATCTTGAATTGTTTCAATTGTTTTTTTCGACAAAGAAACAAGATCAATTAGTTGACTATTAGATGAATAGGTTTTCGAGCAAAATCCTGATGATGTATAACGATTATATGGATGTTGTTTATCACTACTTCGTTGTAAACAGATAGCTATTGTTCGATTTTCAGTTTTAAGAATCAATTGATGACAATGTGTTGATGGATTATAGATTGGAATTGAATAGACAAAAGCTAAACAGCAACAATATCAAAACAGACTATGTTTTGCAGGTGTGTATATATATATATATCAAATTCTCTTATTGGATTTATTTGTATTAAAAATGTGAATAGAAATGCAACAGTTGTGCTAATGATATATGATCTCGTCGATGAAGGAATCAATTTTACGTATGATAAAAACACAAGTGAACTAATTGACTGTTTCAAACAAGTGATTTTGTACTTGAAAACTTACTTTGAATAAAGAGTAAATAAATTTGAATAAGAAGATAATTAATATACATTATAAACGAGTTGTTTATTGAATAAACAATAATCACAATCCAAGATATTTCACGTTCGTTCTTCGTTGTCTTTTATGTCATCGATCTAGAAAATAAAAAATCGATTTGAAACAATTTTTCACTTATGCGTAATCTATGCATAATTTAGTGTTTCATCATCAGATTAAAAAAAAAGGCAGCCGAAGTGTCTGTTACTTTCGCGTCATTGATTTCTCTAGAATGAAAACTAAAAAGAAAGAAGAGAAGCAGCAAAAAAAACGACAGTTCCTACCTAATTCTCTATTTCTGTTTTCTCTCTCTCTCTTTCGCTCTTGTTCGCTTAGTCAAGTATCAAATTCTTCGATGGACTACTGTGTGAACATAATATTTAATAGACACTTCTAATCATCATTGTCGTTTAATCGAAAAAGAAGCAAGAAAAAACATTTGATTATAATCTTCGTTGTTTTTCTTCGTTATATTATTTTTACTCGTCTAATCATTTTTTCTATGTCTATTTCAAAGACAAAAACAATGATGATGAACCAAACTAAACAAATACTCAAGTAGTAATTCGATAAAATAGAAAAGACTATCTCTATGTCACTTATGTCAAGTGAATTTTTCATCATCATCATCAAGGTTGCATTCTTTTTCTTTCTCAAATGGATATGATATCGAATTCGTCGATAAAAAAAAAGAAAATATGCTTGTCAATCATAATCATTCGTTTTACCTTTGCGACGTGATTTTAATGCGCAAAAAAATCTGATTTTCATCTTATTCATCGATTTAATACCGTTTTAATATATTGGCTATGTTCGATTTTCTTTTTCTTTTCGTATTCGAGCAAGTTTTAATTAGATTTCTATCTTGACATTGACGTACTTACAAAGAACAAAAATAACATCAAAAGATTGAATATGATCAGGAAATATTTCGTAATTCTTCTCTTGTCATTCGTGTTTTTCAACATTTGACAACACTTGCCCATATTTTTCTCCTCGTTCTCATATGTCAATCGGATGTGTACTTATATCTATTGTTTGTTGGAGAGAGAGAGAGAGAGAGAGGCAGAGGAATAGATCGAAGAAGAACAAAAACGGTAGATGTGTGTTTTGTATCGAAATGGATTACAGAAGTAATGAAATATCTTGCACTCTCTCTTTCGTTCGGTTTTTTGTATTTAGTCACAATACAGACATGTTGATTGTCAGGAGATAATAAAGAGAAATTCGTTCGATATCAATTGAATAGAATATTACTCGAAAATATAAATTAAAAAAAAGAACAACCAAAGCAAGTCTATCGAGTCAGCGTAAAACCAAATAGCAACAGATGCAAGATGATAGTCTTGTAGCCTCGTCGTCCAGATTAAAACCTCGATATTCAATCAAGGTTATTGAAATTAATGATGAGTCGTGAATTGACAAAACAAAAGGCTGGTTTTTTTTTGGCTGTTCGGATGTAATTCAATTGATAGAAACGAGAAGATATTTGATCTAATCAACTGTCTAAGCACATATCTGTGAACTTATCGTTTATTGACATTTTTCTTTCGAGAAACGCTTTTTCTTCTATGTGACTCTAAAAGTCAATCAACCGAGTGAGATCTTCATGTTCTGGTTTTTATCTATTGATTCGAGATCAAATAAGTTCGATGTGTTTGTTTTTACGTGTCAACATAAATCTGTTTGGCAATTGACTTTATTTGACGAAAATTTTCGAAACTTTCGTTTTCTTTTTTTCTTCACAATTCGAATAGAGTAATCAATCGATCAATCAACGTCAGAACAAATCAATGCGCGCATCACATCTTTCTCTCGATGTTTTTTCTCCATACACAATAACAAAATAGTGCGGAAAGACTAATCCGCATTCTTCCGGTTCGTATACATACATCATATGCAAGAGATAGACAGAACGGAAAACTATCATAACAACAGAATGACGTCAATAACAGACAGAAAAACAACAACTTATCACAATAATAGATATTCAAGTTCAATTTCGATTTTCGTTTCAATACGAGAGAGAGAGATGTCGCTCAATGAGCTTTTGGATTAATCTCAGTAGTTGTTGTTGTTTTCTGAGAAATGACATCGTCGTCGTCGTTTCCGTAGCTTGTTTTTAATCTGCTGACATCTATAAACAAAATTGAAGAGAATTTTTTCATCGTAAAACAATCGTAAGAAAAGATTTTCGAATGAAAATTCTTGATAATTCGATGAAAATTTCTCGAAACGAATTTCATCTGCCAAACAAACATAATATTCTCAAATAACATCATTTATAGAGTTTCATATTCTCTGAAGAATCACTATGGCCATAGATAATGTTGATTCGGCGACGAGCTTTTTCTTTTCTTCTTCTTCTGTTCTTCTTTTTTTTTTCGACAAATAAATAAACACATCGAACGAAGACATTGAAAAGATCTCTGATTTCAATCAACAAAGAACTGAATCATTTTTATAGATATTCGAAAAACATAATTTATTCATCTCCGAAAATTCTTCGACAAATGCGTCGACGACGTCGTGTTTTTTAAATGGCCGGTTTTGGCCAACAACAACAACAACAACAAACAAATAAATTTCATTATTTTCACTCGAATCAATCGCCTTTTCTTCTACCATCGACCAAAACAAATTCATCTGCATGCCCAAATTTATCTTCTCTCAATCATTCGATGACAAATTCGTCGACACCTTCTCCTTGGCTTCAGCATCCTTCATTAACCAATGCCGGTGATAACAAACATGCAATAATTGAATCTGATGGACACAACATACTTTCAACTGATTCACAATTAACAACAATGCATAGACCACCATCATCAATATCATTAAATTGTGATTGTACGAATGTCAATCAACAATCCAATGAAAATTATGGACATTTTTTTGTTAAAAAATCTTTTCACAAACCAACCTATTGTCATCATTGTGTTGAAATGCTCTGGGGTCTCATAGGACAAGGTTATTATTGCGAAGTTTGCAATTTTATTTGTCATGAACGATGCCGAAAACTTGTTATTTCACCATGCTCAAGTATTGCACCTATACTTATAAAAGTAAATCTTCAGTTTTTTGTTTTTTTTCTACGAGAAGAATTCATTGAGAGAAAACCATATTTTGTATTCATTAGAATCCCGTGTGCCATATTTGGTCGGATATATCCCGGTTTAAACGTAAATTTTGCAATGTCTGTCGAAAACGACTGGAAGATTTTTCCGCTGTACGATGTGAAGGTGAGTAGTTCGAAACGATTGATTCTTAGACATATATCGATCATTTTGCTTTACTATTATTCAGAAAGAAAACAGAATAATATTCAGGTAATCGATAGTAACAAGTTCTACTAACGATTAACGATTTGACTAATATTTTCGTTTTTTTTATTGACAAAAGAAAAAACTAACAAAACATTTTTTGTTTTCTAGTGTGCGAATATTATGCACATGAAGATTGCAAAGATTTTGCTGTTAATGATTGTAAAGAAACAGCAACTTATGCGCCCAGTCGAGATAATGTAAGATCGATCGGATTCTTGAGGCTAGTTTCTTATTTTGATTATCGAATATTTTTGTTCACAGTCATCGACAGCAGTGAGACACCATCATCATTGGCGTGAAGGTAACTTGCCAACGAATTCGAAATGTGCCGTTTGTCGAAAAACTTGTTGGTCAAGCGAATGTCTCGCTGGAATGAGATGTGAATGGTGTGGAATAACCGTACGTCGACCTCCAAGTTTAAAAAAAAAAAAACTATTTTCAATTGTATGATCATTTAGACTCATAGCACGTGCCGTTCACGTGTACTCGAAGAATGTGGTTTTGGTACACTAAAAGATATCATTATTCCTCCCTATGCTATATCAATTCCACGTATAGCTGATTTAAATAAAGATCTGATATTAGGTATTGGAAATAATATGTCCAAACCGATACAAAATCCTTCCGGAAATAATCATCCAATTCAACAAGGACTTGAATATTCAAATATCAATCCGACTGATATGCGAAGTCCAGGATGTGCTAGTAAGTAAAAACGAACGAAATCTGTTCGATAGTTGAAATTACATCGTCGTTTCCTTTTTGCTGCACACATGTTTTGCTTGACCTTGCACAATTCTAAATCTGTACTTATAGCGCCAAATCTAACAAAAAAGTCGATTGTTCAACGTTTGCAACGTCAATCTTCATTTGTCTTACCAGGAAAGAAAACGAATTCGAATCAATTGACTTTACAACGGCCTATACATCGGGGTAGAGCCAAATAGTATCTAGAAAAATTCTTCTTGAAAAAAATCCACAACAAATGATTTCAATCCATTTCCCTGTGCTCAGTGTTTTTATAATTTTTTTGTTCTAATTGCATGAAAATCTAGATTTTCTCTTGTTATTAAATATGATTTTAATTGTCGTCTGCAATTGTTTTTTAGCACAAAGTACATCAAATGACCATCCATCAGGTGGTAATGGTGGCGATGTCTTTCCTCCTCCTTCGAATTTCTCTACTGAAAATCCGACAATAATTGGAAAAACTCGACGAGATAAATTAGCAAATAAAAATCAACAAGACGAAGAAGAAGAACGAGGTTTGACAAAGCAAAAACAACAAAAAAATTTAATTGATTATTTCATTTCGAAATTTAGAAACGATCAAAGTTTACGATGGAAATGCCACGTATCGTAATGGCACTCCACGTTCCATATCTGTTCCGAAACAAGCGAGTTACACCCAAATTCTCGTATGTTTTTCTTTTTCTATTTCAATCAATCAATTCGATTTTGTTGTTTTCTTCTACTTCAGGAAGCCGCGCTTCGCACATTCCATATCAATGATGACTGCACTAAATATTGCATAACTGTACCTACAGATAATTGTACGAATCGAACTTTGATTTTGACGATAAAATCGAAAAAAATTCGTTTCATTCTAGTCGGTGGTGATCAACTATTGGATGAAAATATGCCATTAAAATCTTTGAGACAGTTAAGTGGCCCTGTTCTTAATATTTATATTCGATATAAAGAACGTGATGATATGGATTTGGATTTCGTTCGTGTTTATCCAGGCATTTTAAAGTAATTCGTTTGTCTTTTGTTTTTGTTTTGTCAAATATTTATTTTTGTGTTTATTAAGAACTCACGATGGTTTTAAAACAATAAGAGTTACTTCATCAACGACAACAAGTGAAGTTATTGCCAAAGCATTAGTAGATTTTGGTTTACATAATGTTCGAGCTGAAAAATATTCGCTGGTCGAAGTTTTACTTATATCAAATGTTAATTATACTGATCGAGTCTTAGAACCAAATGAATATCCTCTACATGTTTTACGTCAACAGAGAAAAGTAAAACAAATTTTTCTCGTTTTTTTCATTTAATTGATTTGTTTGTCTGTCTTCATTAAGGAATCTGTTCGTAGTCATCGTGTAACACGTTTTTATCTTCAACATAAAGATGATCCTCACGGTCCATCGGTGTCTCTATTCGTTGGCAATCTTCCGCCGGGACCTCGAACGGAAAAACAATACGAAAAAATTCTCTTTCAAGATATATTTAAAAATGATAAAGACTTAAAATGGGATAAAATGGATGTGATTTATTATGAACATGGAGCAATGGTTTTAGTTTACAATGATAGTGATCGTGCAACACGTGCATTTACGAAATTACGTCAAGCTTATCATGATCAAAAACAATTACTCGTACTGATGCTACCGAATATTCAACCACAAGTGATACCAACACATATAAGTCCATTATTAGTATTTGTTAATGTTAAATCAGGCGGACAACAAGGAGCTGAATTGATAACGAATTTTCGACATTTATTAAATCCACATCAAGTATTCGATCTGCAAAATGGCGGACCATTGCCAGGCCTATATGTTTTTCGAAATATACCCTACTATCGTATATTAGCATGTGGAGGCGATGGAACAGTCGGCTGGGTATTGAGTTGTTTGGATAATGTTGGACAAGATGCATTGTGCCAATCGCCACCTGTTGGCATTGTTCCATTGGGAACAGGTAATGATCTAGCACGTGTTCTACGTTGGGGTTCAGGTTATACCGGTGGAGAAGAACCATTAGCATTGCTCAGGGATGTTGTCGAAGCTGAAGAAATCAAATTAGATCGTTGGACAGTTGTTTTTCACCAAGATCAAGATAAACGTATGGCAACAAATCCATCCGATAGTACAGCTAAACCGACAACTACATCTGGCCCAGTAGTCAAATCACATAAATCCAAAGGCAAAGCTATTTTAAATCCACCGCCACCACAAGTTGCTCTACCGATTGCAATTCAAGAAGGTACAACTAATGAAGATAAAACCGAAATGTTCGTTATGAATAATTATTTCGGACTCGGTATCGATGCCGATATATGTCTGGATTTTCATATGGCACGAGAAGAAAATCCCAATAAATTCAATAGTCGTATACAAGCCAAGGGCTATTATCTCAAAACAGGAATAAGAAAAATAATGAAGAAAGGTAGCTCGAGAGATTTTACTCAAGATATTATTCTCGAAGTTGATGGGAAACGTATCGATCTACCACCATTAGAAGGTATCATTATTATCAACATTTTAAGTTGGGCAAGTGGTGCCAATCTTTGGGGTCACGAACGAGACGATAAATTCAGTCGACCAACACATTACGATGGCATGTTAGAAGTCGTCGGCGTAACAGGAATTGTACATCTCGGACAAATTCAATCGGGATTAAGATCGGGTATTCGACTTGCTCAAGGAGGACATGTAGGATATATATTTCAATGAAAGAAATATAAATTTCAAATCAAAATGTCTTCTTCTAGATTCATATTCGTATGAATACGGACAGTTCCGTGCCGGTTCAAGTTGATGGCGAACCATGGCTTCAACCACCCTGTGACATAACAATCATTCGATCAGCACTCAAAGTAAAAAACGTCACTTGGATTTTCATTCGTTTATTTTGTTGTTCTTAGGCAACAATGCTTCGTAAACGTAAATCAAAAATCAAACGTCGTAATACCGAACCAACTGTATTCCTTCCTGAAGGCGATGACGAGTCAAAAGGTTAAAAGAAATTCTTCTCGATTCGATCTCAGCTGGCCTGAGATGAACTCTCTCTATCTCACTTCGACAATATATAAATGTACATGAATCTTCTTCTTCTTCTTCTTTCCTTCTCTCTCAAACAAATCTAGTCATTTCAAAAACAAAACATTTTACAAATCTCTTTTTCGGTGACGCGCATGGTTTGACGACCTTTTTTTTTCTTTGAATGTATACATATCAAAAACAAAAGAGAAAAAAACACACACACACGAAGAATAGATGTATTTATTCTTGAAGATCAAAATCTATGCGCGTGCATAATAACAGACAGCAACAATCTCTCTTACTTTCTCTCATTTTTTTTTCTTTTTTGAGTTCTCTATACATATATATATATATATATATAAATATATTTTATCTCATTTTCCTTTTTTTTTCGTTCGAAAAGAAAAGTCAAATCTAGTCGCTGCGTTTGATTGATTGTTTTTTTCTAGGCAAAATTTCTTTCTCTCGCAAAATTCTTCTCTCTCTCTCTCTCTCTTCGCGACTCAATAGTGTGTTTGTGTTTAGTCCTTTTACTTCGTTTGTTTTCTTTTTCTTTTTCTCATATTCGTATATTCTAAATTACATATTATTTAATAAAACTAAACTACTAGAACAGTGATTCTCGTTCGTATTTACCTTATAGATACTTGTGCGGTTTTTCTCTCTTCTTGACATTTTTCTCTCTCTCGTTCTGGCCACAAAATGCTATCTATCCTTTTGTTTGTTTTTTTTTCGTGTACAACCGCAGAAGAACTTTTTTTTTGTCAAGTGTGTGTGCGTGTGTGTATCTTTCTCTCTCTCTCATGACTGTTCTGTACGCGCTCTTTTTTTTCTCGACAATTCAAATAAATATCATACATTTAAAAATATTCAATCAATGAATTCGTTCGTCTTTGTATTTGAGATACTCTTTCGTTTAGATTAAAAATGCCAACAGAAAACGCAGGTGTAACAGCATCATCAGTAACGCCGCCGAATGCCTACGGTGGTTTAGAAGGACCTGATTCAATGTATTTGAAATTGATATCATCCGATGGACATGAATTTGTTGTTCGACGAGATTTTGCCATAACTGCATCGCCAACAATCAAAAATATGTTGAGCGGTCCAGGACAATATTCCGAATCACAACCAAATGAAATCTACTTGAAAGATATTCCGTCACATGTTCTCATTCATGTTTGTCGATATTTCGCTTACAAAGCCAAATATACCAAGTATAAAGTTTCTTTCAAAAACAAAAGAATAAATTAATTTTTCTCTCTATCTTTGAATTTAGTTCGTCAATTGATATACCTGAATTTCCTATTGATACAAATGTTGTACTTGAATTACTTGTTGCTGCAGATTTTCTCGATTGTTAATATGTAAAAAAACAGCGCACATATTGAACAAAGATTCTTAGAACATTCTTCTTCACAATATTATTATTGAATAACTATGTATTCTTATTAAAAACGCTTAGCGTGCTTCTTTTTTTCCTCTCTTTTTTTTCTGGCTAACAACGAAGATTTTCAAAAAAAAACAAAAACAAAATAAAGAGCTCAACAAAATTTTCTAGATTCAATAGCTTATTATTAATTCCTATTAATAGTTGATTCTTGAAATGCGTTTTTTCACCCTCATTTATTCGGATTAAAAAGAAACGGATATGAACTTGTCAATGGCACGAATGTTCATCATCTTAAATGTCTATATATCTTTGAGAATGAATGATAATTGAATGTATTTAACGAGAAAAAGAAAACATGAAGAAAATAAAATGAAGTCTATCAGTTGAGTTTGGATTTCAAGTCTTCGTAAAACAAAAGAAGATCTGTTTGATTTTGTTTCGAAAAACTTGTTGAAATTGTGTTGTAAATTTCACGTAGATAAAAAAATTTGCTAGATAAGTTATTAATTCCAATAGATTAACAACTAATGCATAATATTTATAGATTCGACTACTTGTATCTTTAAAAACAAAATTCGGATAAGCGAATAACATTGGTATTTGTCCGCATAGATAAAGTGTCGATAACCAAACTAACATGATAGTTAATTGTCGTTCTTGTTGTTGTTTTCGAATGTGCATCTTATTTTTCGATGTTGTCGATACCGATGATTTTCTTGTTTGCAAATCATTGATCGTCGATTCTTCAGGTTGAATCGATAATAATGTATCTGTTTGTGATTGTGATTCAGATAGATATTTTGTTATTGGTTTTGTGTCATTACCATTGGTTGTTAATTCTAATGCAATTGTTGTTTGACCAAGTTTTTTCTTTGGTTTAAATTTTTTATTGGCAACATGTACAGTTGATAATAGAAGACAATTCGAACATATTAATATACATATAGGAATAAATCGAAGAAGAATTTCTTTGCATATGCCAAAATATTTATATGCTTGTGTTGTTGCAATAATTGTTTGATCGAGATTATTACATTCTCCAACTTTATAAACAAGAAAATTAACTGAATTAGCAACAATAGGAAATAAAAATACAATGATTAAAGTTAATAAAACACGATTCGGACTAAATAAACGTTGTTTTGACATTGGCCAACGAACGCTTACTAAACGTTCAATTGTAACTGTGATCGTCAGTAGAACATTACAAGCTGCAGTTATATTGGCTAATGGAAAATAAACATTAACTAAATACCATATACGAAAATATTTGTCATTCATTGTATGTGGTCGTGTATAGTTTGTTATACAATAAATAAAAACAAGTATACATGTTATGCAATCAACAAATGCAATTAAACGTAGATATTTAAATGTTAAATTTTTAAATGAACGATCGGCAAATATGATTAAATTAATCACATTTAAAATAAGTCCAATAAGACATAATGGTGACATGAAATATAAATAGAAAATATGTTCAATAAATTGATATTGCAATGCAATACTGCAATTGCCTTGTGTTTCATTGATATCAATCGTTCGACTGTTAAGTAAGACTAAAGTTAAATTTTGTTCGACAGAAAAATCTGTCGCTTGTAAAAGAACATGATTATTCATTTAAAATAACAAGAAGTGCACACACATACGCACACACACGACTACCAAGGCCAACGACGGAAATGATTAATTTCGTAGAGAAAAAATCATATCTAAAAGAAACTTTGATTAAATAAGAAGATTTTTTTTTATTCCTATGAATGTGAATTTTGCTTTCGGTTGAAAGGAAAAGCCTTTCTTCTTCTCGTTGAATTGATCGATTTAAGAAACAAATAATCAACTATGATTAGACGATTCTTTCTTTCGTCGTCGAATAAAACGCTTCCGAGAACATAGAAGAAAAAAGTAGACTCTCGTTTTGATTCAATCATCAAGAGTTCAACAACAACAAAAAAAAACTAAAGAAGAAAATACTTTTACTTGTTTGGCATAGGTTTTTCAAATAAGAAAATCTTTGATTCAATAAGACTAAACCCGATTGAAATGTGAAAATTCTATTTCTCATCGTGTCTTCTCGGTCACATACTCAATTATGTAAATAAAAAGCAAAACAAAAGAAACAGTGTGCGTATCTACATATATATAGATGTTGTACTTCCCATGTTTTTTTCTTTTCCATTCAATTCTTATCACTAAAAATAGTTCGAAAAAAGAAAGAAATCAATAAATTTTCTATTTGTTTTTATGCATAACTTAATGTTCATATTGTGTATGTGTGCGTGTGGGTTTACCAAAGCCAAATCGAAAAAAAAAAAGTTTTTTTCTCTCTCTATGTCTTCGTTGTTATTGCTCTCGTGAAGAAAATTAAATTACAAGTGCGGAATATTAACAAAATTAATTGTTTTCGTTGTTATCGTCAAAGAAGATGATGATAAGTGCATGTTCTCACTCTTGAAAGATAGACTATCGAAACTATTCGAATGAACAGAAAAAGAAGAGGAAAAGGCAAGCGGTTGAGGTCTTTGTTCGGTCGCATCCGAACAAAAGACATCGTTCTCGGAATTTTCAAACAAACAAAATATGTCTATACGCGACAGTTTCTTTTATTTAGGAAACTAACGAACAACAAGAAATCTATTCAACAAAAAACAAGAGAGAGAGAGAGAGAAAAAGCCGAAGAATATCAACAACAAAAGGAAAGGTTTACTAATATGAGAAAAGTTTGCTCGATGAACTCGAAAATTCTATGTGTAATTAAGTTCGAAATTCTCATGAGATGACAAAAGAATTGTGAGAATATTTTAACACGTTAGAATTAGACGTGTAAAAATCAACAAAGATAAATCATTAGAATAATAGTACTAATAATAGTATTAATAAAAAAAAAACAAGCTAATAGGTCATTTTCATGATAAAGTGCATTTTTTCTGCCCGAAATCGAATTACAAAACAACAATCACATAGTTTTTTTCTCTCTCTCTCTCACTCTCTTTTAGCTACTTATCAAGAATAAAAAATTCAATTAATCAAATAATTCTTTCACTCATCTTGTCTGTTTTCGAAAAGAAAAAGAAAACAAGCAAATATGCTTCGTTGATACAGATATTTATAAACTAGTCTGATTATGATAATGATGTACTTATCTGACGCTAGAAAATTAATAGATAAAATTCTCGAGCCGTTTTTTGTTTATCACTTTAAATATCACGTCAAGTTGTGACTGTCAATTTAGATAAGCCGATAGAACGACGGCACAACAAACTATTGCTATGCTATGACAGAGATTTCAAGCAAATAAACATTGTATTTATCCATATGACATAGTCAACTGAAGAATTTCTAGATTTTTTTTCTTCTATTCTCATTTAATGGAAACTGTCATCCATAATGACGACTGGCTTATTCGGAATTAGAAAATAAAAGAGGACAAAAAAGTTTTTATCGCGTTATCTTTTCTTTTTAAAATATAAACATTAGTAGCTAAAAGGATATTTATATAATAGACAGAAACAGACGAGTACTTCAACCGAGTGTTGATAGAGTAGCTTGATGTTTCAAACAAATACTATCAACTAATAATAAAAATAATACAAACAGTAGTAACAACAACAACAACAACAACAACAACGACATTCGAAATCGGCAGTGCTAATATTATTAAAGCAAGTAATGAATATATGCAAACAACTTCTTTTTTCTGTCAGTCTGTTTATGGTTCTTAATATATTTACTTCTATTTGGATATCTGGCGTTTTTGTTGTTGTTGATCATGATGATGATAATATACACATATTCAGAATCAAGATGGGCAACACAAGGAGAAAGAAAAGAAAAAGAAGCAAACTTCAACATATATCTATGTGTCATCTTTTGATAGTACAAACAAATGTTATATCAAGAACAAGGGAAGAAATTTTTTCGAATAAAAGAATAACCTAATCAGTATGCGAGATGTTGATGCATTAGTTATTTCTTATTATTACCTTGTGTGTAAATGAACAACACAATCGAGCTTATCTATCTATCGATGACAAATGCTTTAAGATGAGAAGAAAAAAAGACAACAACACTGAATACATCAATGATTGTGTTACTAAAAAAAGACAACGAGAATTTCCTTCTAAAATATCATCTCAATGGGATTTTGTGATAGTTAGAATGATTAGTAACTCGATTTTTTACTTCCTTTTCGGAAACGCTTCTCTCGTTCTTCGCTTTATTAAAATCGTTTTAAAGAGGAGAGATCGAGTTTCATACATACTTATTCGATTTTCGTTTTGGACTATCTATCTACAGATAAACAACAATTCTCCCAGGTCCAATTATTTTCTCTCTCTCTCTCTCGCTCTCTGTTTCCCATTCTATTTAATCTATTTTTTTTTCATCGGCAAAAAAAATGAGAGAAGCAGAGAGACAAAATACATGCGGTTTACTATCTCTAAAACGTTAGCGAAGAAAAATAGATAGATATTAGTCGGAAATCGATTAAGAATTTACGCATGAAAAAGAAAAAGAAAAAGAAAATCCGATGATTAGAAAAAAAAAGAAACAGCAGGCGACGACGAAAGTCTCAACAACAACGAATTGATGATCGTTTCTTCAATTTCCAAAAATATCAACGAGTTCATACTGATCTATTCGGTCTTGTCATACACGTCTCAATTGATTATATACGAATAACTATTATTCACTAATTGTAAATCACGTTAGGAGAATATGTTTTTCTTTTTTTTGTCATTTAAGTCCAATGAAAAGTACGAACGGAAGTAGTTAAAATGACAATGATTATTACGAACTAAATGAATATCAATGATCACATTGAAAATAATAGACTGTAAAAAGGAACAGCAAATCTTTTCTTTTTTTATTTATAATTGATTTGCTTTTTATGACTATGTGCGTCTATATAAATAAAACAAACTACTAACGTACGAAGAATAAGAAAGAAAAACATATGCAAAGACTTTCTTGAGTACATTCATATTTGTATAGCTTTCCTATTGCGCGAAGCTAATTTTTCTTTTCTTCTTCTGACATAAAACAAGCTGAGAAAATTCAGTTTCTGTCATTATCAAAACTCTTTCTCCTCATTTCGTGATAATAAAAAGAAAACATCTGTCTAGCTTTGTTGTCACTTAAAAACATACAGAGATAGAGAAGGTTTTTCTCTCTCGTTCTTTTTTTTTCAATAAGAAATCTCATCATACTTACCTTACATTTTTTCTTATTTTGTTTTCCTTTCTACTAGTCGCAATGAATAATTTTAATTTCCTCTCTTTTTCTTTCATCTCAACGAGAACTTATGTTTTTTTTTCAATTATAAACATAAATTTATTGCTTGACTAGATTGATCGATTCTAATCTATTGAAAGCAAAAACAAGATAGTTTCAAATTGCAACTAAATCCGATCGAAATGAGACTTTACTTCTTCTTCATTTTGAATGATATTTGCATTGATTATCGTGTGCTATGTCGAATGCAGAATAAATATCTCGTGAGGATATGTCAAACTAATCGTAGAAAATGATCTTCACTTTAATAATTCATTGAAAATCTATTAAATATTTTCTTTCATTCAATTTGATAAATGTACACTAATTTCAACGGACAAGAACAATGCAGAAAAAAAGAAAAAAGGAACATTTTTTTTTCTTATTATTCTATTGATCATGTCAATCAAATTCGACAGAAACTATTTCTATTGTCAAATCAATTATTTATATTTTGAAATATCTTGTTGAGTGTCTCTCTCTCGTGTTTTTCCTTTTCGTCTATGTTTATTCTCAAATAAATATCTTCACAACCAAATTAACAGTCGTCCGACTTTATCATTAAAAAATGCTGTAAATTTCTTCTGAATAAAATCATTTCGTTGATGTTGAAGCCATTCATATGCATTTCGTTTCAATTCATTCGATGGTTTGCCATCAACACAAAACGATGTTAGCGTTCGATTTTGTCGATGAAATTCATCGAGATAACGTAGAACAAATTCATCGATATGAGTATCTAACGAACGCATATCAACATAAAAATGTTGAATATGCTGAAAAATCGAAACAAGATGAGATATAAACAAAGGATTTTGTTCGGACGATGCCGATGGAAGATCATTGATTGTCAACGCTGTAATACGTTGTCGAAGAAGAAAACATAATTGTGGAATTTGAAGAATAGATTTCAATGTTTGATAGGGTAAATCTAAACGAAAGAGATTCGGTGTTGATTCGAGAAGAATGGAGAAATTCTCGAGGTCAATTGGACAAGAACCGACTAAAGCTAAACGATGAAGTCGAACAAGTTTTGGCAATAACAATTGTTCATTCGTACAATCTAAGCAAATAAACAGAAAACGAAATTTTAATTTCAGAGAATACATGAATTCGAAAAATTCTACTCGAATCTGTCGATTGTTGTTCATTCGTACTCATAAGATTTCCATGAAACCAAATCATTGCATATCGAATATACTGACAACAACGAATTATTGGAAAGATTTCATTGATTTTCCAATCACAATCAATATGTAAACGTTGAATATTTGTATACGAATAATTCATCAATGAATTCATGACTGTTGATGAAACTTCGAGATAATCAAACGATGAATATGGTAATGTATGTAAAAACATATAATCATTTTCGGTTCGATTATATAAACATACAATTGGACGAAACATTTGCCATGTTTGTCGAATTTGTTCAACATTGAATAGCATTTGTTCGGGAAGATAATGTACAGCATAATGAAATGTTTGAATCTGTTTTGAAAGACAATTTTGAAGAATTTGTCCGTTTATAAGACGAACATCGGACGTACGAATATTCAATGATAAATGTTCGATTGTTGGTAAATGTTTGAATAGATGATTTAATTCATCGAATGTCCACGAATGTTGAACGGATTTAAATTGCAAAGTTCGAAGTAAATTCAATCGATTCGTTGATGAAAATAAACGATTGAGATGATCGATGTGTCGTCGTTTAGTTATTGAAACATTTAATGATTGTATATTTGGTATTAATTGTAGAAGAAATGAAAGATCATTGAGTGTCGAAATTTGTATTTGAAGATGATGAATATTTGAATATTGTTTTTTTGCTAAGAAATACTTTCGAATTGGATTTAATGGACATGATTGATCATCGATATGAATCGATTTTATTCGTTGATTATTGGCTTGAAAAAGTGCAATTAAAATTTCACTTTGTTGATTGAGAGTTACACGAAAAAGACTACGTAATTCAATAATAGACAGTGATCGAAGATTAGTTAAAATATTCAATAAAACTAATAATGGATCAGGTCGAAATGAAATTAAAATAATTTTTTCAAGACAAGGAAAACATTTTGACATAGGAATGTGAGTAAAATATGTTGGAAATACAATAGCTTGTAGAGATGAATAACAATTATCAATAATTAATGTTTGAATATATGAACCGATTTGTGGAAGAATAGTTGTACAGAATTGAAATGATTGTTTATAGGATGCTTTATGTAAAGATACACAACGACGATAATCACGTGTTAAACAAACGAATCGTTGATTGAGATTATCAAAACTAAGAAGAACATCGATACACAGAAGATATTTACAAATTTCTAATAATAATTCATCTGGTAATGTTTCAAGAATTGAGATTGAACTCATCTGAAAATTTAAGGACAAAAAAATAATGATTCTTTCGAATGTTCTCGGTTTTTTTTCTTCTTCTGTCGTCAATATACTTCGATTGCTCGATTCGATTCGCAAGAGAGCGAGAGAATCAATCTACAGAATGATTGGTAAATATTTTTCGAACGAAAATAGTCGTTAATTTTCTCTTTCATATTTAATCGATTATAGGTAGAAAAAAAGATTTTCGAACGCACGATCGACCCATTCTTTCACGAGATCCTAACGCATAGATGGCGCCGAATATCATCCCCTTCGAAAAAAGTACATATAACAACTATTTTTAGTAACAAAATAGATAACCTTTCGTTGTACAGGAATTTCAAGTCTTTCTTTTTATTTTAGAACGAACAAAACAAACACATTTTCATTTTCTTTTCTCTTTACATACATGAATCAGAAAAACAACAATGAGCACAAAAAAAACATAAATACAAAAGATCAATTCGATCTTATTATGGCAAACGTCATTTGAATTCACGGCGATAAAAAAACATGAATTTACAATTTGTTTTCGATCAACATTTTCATCGATGATTTTCTCATCAATGAATTCCGTGCATACATACGTTTTCTCTCTTTCTCTTTTTCTCTTTCGCTCTCTTTTTCTCGTTTCTCTAGTTCACTGATCTAATCAACTCACATCTGATTGCATATTTCCATTGATTTAACACCTGAGGCAATGAGAGAACGAATTCAATAGTCTATTGAAATTTCATTACGTCAATTGATTGCTGATCTTTATTCACGAACATTTGTTTCCACAAAGTCGCTATTTACACATTTTCGTTTGATGTTTTAATACACTTTTGTTTTTTCTTTTGTCAAGTATACTCGAATGTCAATATCAAGGAGAAGGCTTTTTCTCTCTAATCATTATCAATGTGTTATATGATCCGATGAGGTCACACATAGGTGTTAATAGATCTTCTACTCATTAAAACCGAATCGAGTCGAATTGAATTTTCCACAGAGAAAAACAAACTCTTATATATTTTGTCTTTTAGAATGTGACAAAAAAAAACAAACAAGCACACACATGTAAATTCAATGAGATTTAGTTTACATTTAAAAAACAAAACAACAACACAAAAGACATATACATTAATTGATAAAATTCTAAACAATTCTAAACACACAACAAAAGCAGCAAGATATATTGCGTAATATAAAAAAAAAGAAAGAAACGAAACGAAACGAATTGAAATGAAATGTGAAGCGCGTGAAACGAAATATAAGGGAAGAACTAAAAAAAAAAGAAACATTAAACGATGTCATGAAACGAAGCAATTGAAATATATCGTCAAGATAAACGTATACACACACACGCACATCAATGGCAAATGATAGAATAAAAACGTTTCTTCTCTTGGAAAAGCAGTAGAAATTTGTAGATCATAATCTCGAGCTCGGCTCTTGAGAATATGTTATTGGGTTTTTCGAAAAACAAAGAAAGAAGAGAAAGAGAGAATACACCACTGCCTTGCAGAGATCGAAATAAAAATCAAACAACTCGATGAATACCTTTTTGTTTTGACAAGAGACACAATAAAGAAGTCATTATAACGAGTAAGATACACAGACATCACCGAGAGACCACCATACACATACATAGAATTATATATAAAGAGAGAGAACAATATGACTATGATGTCGCATAGACCATACAACGTAATTTCGCTGTTTCTTGTTTTAATTGAGAAACTTCAAGGCGTAATTTGATATTTTCTTGTTCGAGAAGTGCAGCTCTGTAAATAGGAAAGAAGAAAAAAACATATTTTAGTTTTTTTTTGTTGTTGCTAAAACTCTCGAGTTAGTACCGTATGGCAATTTCATCTTCTTTAGCTCGTCGTGCGTCTCGACTACGTTTGGCAGCTTCATTATTTTTTCGTCGTCGTTCCCAATAAGCATCATCTTTAATCGAATTATTCAATTCATCATTTGGACTCGGTTCTGTTGTTGTTGTTGAAGATGAATTCGTATTATTATTTTCCGTTGAGGGTGTTATTGTCGTATTTTCCTCATTTGAATTCGTACTTTCCATAGTTCGATGACGTTTTTTTGGTGGTTGTAAAATTTGTGCACCGGATGATGAGATGAAATACGGTTGAGTTTGTTGCTGTTGTTGTTGTTGTTGCTGTTGTAAACGTTGTTTGAGACGTTCTTGTGTTTGAGCAAGACGTTTACGATTCGATGTCGTTCGTGTTGCTGCTTCGAGAAGAATATTGGTTTGATCGGCTGTCGGTGCAGCTGTTGGACAAAAACCAAGTGGCAACATTAGAGGTTCACGTGGATACGCTTTGAATGGTCGTGTTGGCTTCCCATTTTTGTTTGTTAGAAGCAATGGAAATGTCGATGGAGTTGTTGGAGATGATTGAAGATTTTGTAGCATTGTTGAAATTAATTGATGTTGGTTGGATATTGGCGACGATGGCGTCGAACAATCGTTGTTGTCGTCGAGTGAACGATGAGATGAGAAGTCAATTGGACTTTCTGATGTCGACGATGCTGACGATGTCGATGGAGGTGAAATTGGTTCGTGCTTTTTCTGTTGATGAATTTGCAATTGAGCGGCAGCAGCAGCTGCAGCCATGACTGCGGCAACATTTTGCTGAGCGAGAAGTTTCATAATTAATTCCTGTTGTTGTTGTTGTGTGGTCATGGAAAGTGAGTCTAGTGGAACTTGTGTTTGTTGTTGTTGTCGATTAGGTGATATTGGCGATGTCGGTACGCTTATTTTCTTTTGTAGACTTTCATTTTCAACTTTTTCAATTGCCTGAGCGAGCAATTGGAGACGATAATGTTGTTGAGAAGAATCTGTATTATTTGGACTCATAGATGATTCGTCGTTTGTCACCGGACCAACCTGATTTAAGACGAGAAAGGAAAAAGCAAAGATTAAATGTGAGTAAGAAAAGAAATGACGACTTTAAGTTTCTTGTGTTTTTTTTCTTCTTCTTCTTCGTCTTCATTCGTCTATATTTATTTTTACTACATGCATGACATATCTTTACTTTGACGCTGTGTTATTACATCATTTGAAAATAAAGTTTTTCTTTTTTTTTTATCAGTTGTTTACTTGACTCATGTTTTGCCTAAGGTTTACTATGTTTTTCAAAAACTAAATGCGGAGAATCAACAAATAGAAAAAAGTTTGAATAACTATTTGTACGACAGGTTAAAAGAACAAAGTCGAACGAACCAAAACAAAATGTTCATCGATGTCGAAAATTCAACTTACCATTCTCGAAAATATAATTATACTTTTTTGCTTTGTCTAAACAATTCACCGGGTATGGAATGAATGGACGAAAGGAAGCTTCTCGGTCGGATAGTTCTTTCTTGTTTTGTTTTGTTTTTTTTTCTCTATTTCGAAAGAATCTGCTATTGTTGTTGTTGTTATTGGTTCAATCAACACGCATCGAGCAGCAGCAGCAGCAACAACAACAACACTATCAATCTATCCAAATGTCCTTGTGAGCGTTGAATATAAAAGAACGCGAATAATGTTTTTTGGTGGCGCCCGATGATGACGAAGAGCGATTGCGTGATTTGATTCGTCTTTCTTTTCTTCTGTTTTCTGTCCTCTCGCGCTCCTCAGCCTCTCTTTCTCACTTTTCTCTTACGCTCTATTTTTCTCGGTTTTTCTTTCGTCTACTCAGGGATGGTAGGTTTTTTTTCTCTTCTTACGATGTGTGATTGCATTAGATTACCATTATTCGTTAGTAAACGTAATAGCAGTCGTTTTTCTTCGTCTTTTTCTTTTCTTTTTTTTTGTTTTGTTGTTTTTTTCTCTCTTGCGTAAGTTAAGAGAAGAACGAAGAAGAAAAAAAAATAGGGAACACAACTACATTCTTGAGGATCGTTATGAATACCGAGAAAAGAACAAGACAAATAATTGCGTACTATTACCAGGTCTCTTTCATCACTCAATGTCGTGGTTAAACCAAGAAAAAGAGAGAAAGAGAGAGAGAGAGAAAAAAGCTCGTTGTTTTTCATATCGAATTGCTATTATGCAATTCTTCGTTATTTTTTTTTCTTCTTCTCCTCTCCTTTCTTTCGCCTATTTTTTTTTTGCTTTTCTTTCTCTCATTTTTTTTATGCATATCTATTCCATTTTTTATGTAATATTACGTTATGTATTCGCGTCTGCGTCTACTTATTATTTTGGCCTTCTTCATTCTGTTCTTTTTCTCATGCAATCATTATAAGCATATGTAAGATCCTTGATGATGTCAATAATACGACAACAACAACAGCCCGGCTGGTTCTCGATAAATTGCTTTTCTCTCTCTCTCGCTCGCTCTCGCTTTGTTCGATGTAAATATCAAGGCAGTTTTTACACTACTATATATATATATATATAAAGAACTTACTTCATTGAAATAATTCATGTTGAATAAGCAGTAGCAAAAGACGGAAAAAAAGTGATGAAAACAACGGATTTTAGTCTTGTTGGTAGATAAGCATGTGCAAATGCAAATAGTTAAATCTAACAAGTTCGATGACCTTGAATAAGCTTGTCGATTGACCGATGGTACAATATGAATCTATATTTTTTCTCCTTTTCTTTTTCTTTTGCTTTCATAAATCACCCGTTGGTCAAGGTCAGAGCGGACACTATGTAATCATGAACTCAATGCTTGATTCGATAAGAGTTTCGACATAACGCACACGCCAACGGTCACCCTCAACGAAGGTCATGCATGTTCTTTACGAAAGCAATTTCATAAGGGCATCGATTGCTTTTTCTTCTTTCTTTTTCTCTTCTGTTGAAAGTTCATTCGTCGAACGAAAAACGAACATCTGCTAATATTTGTCGTCAAAGAAAACAGAGCACAAATCGAAAATGAAATACAGATATTGTTTATTGACAGGAAATCAATCTGTTTATTTTTGTTTTCTTTCTCATCTCATTTATCAATCTATGTGATATTTACTTCATCTTGATAGCATTGATAATTTCCTTAATAAATGCATGATTTCGAAAAAATTACTTCCAGCAGATCAAAGCGACTTTTGATGTTTTAAAAACTTAGATATATATATAATTTTAATTTGTACTTAATATTTCATGTTCTTCTGAACTCGGCGAACAAAAAAGTCAGACATTCAGCATTATTCTCTTTTGTCTCAATCTAGTGCTTTTCGTTAGATAACAAAAAAAGATATATTAAAGCTTCAAAATAAATAGACAATAATGAAGCAAAAGACGAGAGTCATTTTATTTCAATTCTATAAATAAGAGTGTCAATGTCTCGAGCGAAATTAACCATCTGTTTCATGAAATTGCATGCTAGAAGATAAAATTGCCTTGAGACTACAACAAGACATGCACAGTTGGAGATTTATATTATGCTAATTATCCGCGTATTTTCATTGAGTTTCTTGGTTTCTTATTTTATATTCGATCAAGGCAAAGAACAGACAAAATTTTTTTTCATTTAAATATTCTCAAGAACGCTCATTGAATACGAAAGCTGAAAGATTCTGTTATCTCAGAGGAAAAGAAAAGAATCTGTTGTTTTTTTTTGCTGACATCTTTATTAACCTGAAAGATAGGTTATAAATAAAAATATCTATATTCAAAAATCACAACTAAAGATTAATTATGATCTATTTTGGTATTTTTAGCTTTTATAATATAGAGCTGCTCGATTTAATGAATGATTTAGCCAGTTTCTAATTTCCGAAGTAATGATAAATTATAAATGAGCGTGAAGAACGAGAATTATTTGAAAAGAAAAAAAAAATGTTATAAATTTTTATTTTTCAAATTGTTTCTCCGAAACGTTCTCGATTTTTCATAAAAAATGCAGCTAAATATTCGATAGGTTTTTTGGGTCGTTCTTTAGCAACAATTGTTAAACCTTCGATTATAATTGGTATGACTGTTTTATTAAAATAAGCAGTCGTTGGATAAGCTTGAATATCAGCTAATGATGGACTATTCGTCGATGTTAATTCATATTCAATGATTTGTAGAAGATGAGCTGGAATTTGTGGTGATCCATTGCCTATTGTGTACACAGATGATGATGATGGATCGTGAAGAAGATTTTCTTGAGCATTGATTTCATCATTTGCTGGTGCAGCTTGTGATTCGGTCATTTTTATTTAAAGAAAAATGATTAACAAAAAAAGAAAGAAATAAGTAGTTTCTTTTTCACATGAAGTTTGCGGTTGACATGGCAATACCTCTACGTAATTGTTGAATACAGAGAGCGTTCGAGGATGTGATATTCATGCCTGAAAAAATGCGAACCGAAGTGACATATAAGTATTCTTCTTATTGTTACAATCATAGACGATCTTTGCGTGAAGATGACTTTTAGTATAAAAAACAAACAAACTAAAGTTCGACTTTCGAATATGTTTTTCTATTAAATCTTAAGTTCACAATGCTAAATGGTATTTACGTACCAATAATTTCTTTATCTTGTTTTGTGTTTACTACGTATAAATAATCGACCCAGTCGATCGACTTCACAAATCGAAAACGAAAATGGTCCTACGAACATTGAGCATCGTTGATTATATTCTTCTCATTGGTCTTCTTCTATCATCAGCTTTCATCGGAGCAATATTTGGATTTTTTAAATCGAAAAAAAGTTCAGCTAAAGAATTTCTTCTAGGTAATTTTCTTCTCTTCGTATTTCGTTAAACATTTGTCTTGTTTCGTTGCAAACAAATATTTTAGCTGATGGAGGCATGGGAGTGAGTAGTTCATAATAAGTCTATCATCTCTTTCTTTTCAAATTCCTATTCAGGTATTTCCAACAGCTCTTAGTATTATGGTTTCATTTCTATCGGCTATAACATTACTCGGAACACCCAGTGAAGTTTATATGTACGGAACGATGTATTTGTATCAAGGTAAAAAAAATAGTGAACCATCTGTTGAATAATCGAAATGATTTGAATTACAAAAAGGTTTTTCGTGGATAATTGCTTCAACAATAACAGCGTTAGTATTCATGCCGAAATTTCGTGAAATGAATTGTACAAGTGCTTATGAAGTAGTCATTGATGAGCATCGTTGCTTTTTTTATTTTTGTTTGTTTATTCTCAAGTATTTGGAAAAACGTTTCGATCGATCCGTACGCATGTGTGCATCATTTGCATTTTCATTTTTTATGGTAATCGATGATCGATTGATTTCGTCTGAAAGTTCGTTGAATTGTTCTAGTTAATCTACATGGCGATTGTTCTCTATGCACCGGCATTAGCTCTCAGTCAAAGTGAAATTTAAATTCAGACAGAAGAAACAAAAAAAAACGAATATTATTTTCTAGCTACGGGTTTAAATATTTGGCTTTCGGTTGTTTCAATCGGTGTTATTTGTACATTTTATTCATCTGTTGTATGTTGTTCGTATAAAAGAAAGAACGAAAGAATTTTGATTGAAAATTAAATTTCAGGGTGGAATGAAAGCTGTCATTTGGACAGATGTTTTACAAGCCATTGTTATTCTTGTTGGTCTACTTGCTGCGATTATTCAAGGTGAAGAAAATTGATTAAAGTTTCATTTGAATCGTTGGATTTTGCTTTAGGTTTTATTGCTCTCGGTGGTGTCAAACGAACATTTGATATTGCTAAACGAGGTGGACGAATTGAATTTAATAGGTAAAATCAAATATTTTGTTATTCAAAATCAATTCTCAGCCTTTCGTTTTCACGTTCAGTGTCAGTATTGATCCTCGTGTTCGTCATACCGTTTGGTCGTTATTAATCGGCGGTTCATTCAATGCTCTCTCAACATACGGTTTCAATCAAACTCAAGTTCAACGTTACATGTGCGTTCGAACGACACATGGTGCTAAACAAGCTCTTTTTATTAATGCTGTCGGTGCTTTTGCTGTTATTTTTCTCTCAGGTGTCGTCGGTCTTATTCTCTATGCATATTATGCATCTTGCGATCCGTTTACAGCTCGATATGTGTCGGATATTGATCAAATCTTTCCGTATTTTGTCATGGAAGTTCTAAGTGATAAGAAAGGTTTACCTGGTATTTTTCTTGCATGTATTTTTTCGGGTTCATTATCGACAATTTCGTCTGGTTTAAATAGTCTAGCTGCTGTCATTATCGAAGATATTTACAAAGGTTTATTAGGACGAAGTATCACCGATGAACGGCAAGGTTTTGTTTCGAAAATCTTTTCGATTGTTCTCGGTGCTGTTGTCATGCTATTGACGTATGTTGTTAGTTATCTTGGTTCGATTTTAAATGCAGCTCTATCATTATTCGGTGTTCTTTCGGGACCGATTATGGGCGCATTTTTTCTCGGTTTCTTTTTTCCACAAGCCAATAAACGCGGTGGTTTTATCGGCTTTATTGCTAGTCTTCTTCTTCAATTGTGGATTTTCTTAGGTGCACAAATAACAAAAAAACAAATGAAAAATGTTCGTCTACCACTTTCAATTGTTGATTGTCTTCTACCAGTTCAAAATACTACACAAACAACGTCAATTGTTCCAACGAGGTTCGATGAAATTTTTCTTTAATTTAATATTTTTGTATTTTTTTTTAAATTTAGTGTTAATCCTTTAATTAATTTCTATTCAATTAGTTACATGTGGTATACACCGATTGCTGTTGGTACTGTTGTTATTGTCGGTTTAATTGTTTCTTATTTAACTGGTCCATTGAAACCGAATGAAGTCGATCCGAAATTGATTATACCTGTGAGTGATGTTTGCTGTTGTTTCCTACCGAAACGAATTCGTGATTGGCTTCGATGTGGAGTTGAACAAGACGTTTATTTCGATGAAAAAGTATTTCCATTCGAAATTGATCAATTCAATTTTTTGTTTTGTTTTTTCCTCAAAGGTGAATACAACAAATGCTATCGAATTAAATCCTGCATTTAGTTCAACAACACTTCATACAACATCAAGTTTACAAACGATAACAACCGAAACAAAAGATATTTATCCTATGAGAGTCACATTCAATGGCGCATATGAAAATCCAATAATGACGACGAATGATGAAGTCAAACAAAAGCATGTTTCATTTTAGATATTTTTATTTTTCCGTCAATTGAACATTAAACGTATTCTTTCTTGCGAATAAGCGAGTTCTTTTTTCTCTCGATTTTCATCGTCTTTAGCTCGTTGAATTTTCGTTTGTTTACGTTTTTCATAACGTTGTTTGACTTCTTGATCAATACTTTCTTGAATTTGTTCATTTAAAAATTTCTTTTGAATATATTTACCCAAACGTTTCGGTAGACTCGATTGTTTACGATCATAGATTTGAAATAAAATCGGTCGTTGACGAAGAAATGTTCGATCAACAAGATGATGGAGTCGAGATTTCATTCGCCATGAACAACAACAACATAAATATGAAATAAACCGTAGAATTAATGAACGAATCTGTAAACGTAAAATTTCATAATCAGATAGATTGTCATAATAGATTCGACTTTGAAGAATTGTTCCTTGTTCGACTAACGTCGGTATTTCACCAACAGCCAAACCTAAACACAACGATTTTCTCATGTTTATTATTATTATTTATTCTTCTTTACCAATTAATAAATTAATCACGAAAATAGTCATAACATAACCAGTTAAAATAAAAACAATGATTGTCATTGGATAATAATTAATTCCACCTTGAGATTGTTGATAGATTCGATCGTCAAAATTCATTTCAAACATAATTAAACTCGTTTTAACTAGAGCTAAAATTGGTGTTGAATAAACTTCTTGATTTTGTAATAGTGCATAGTATGTAAAACCAAAACCGGCGATTAAAACAATTAAAACAGGAAGAAATCGAAGAAATTTCTCCGAAATTACTTGTAACATGACGACATAAATGCCAATAATTGGTATACAACGAACGTAAACTAGAAAATTTATCCATGATAAAAGTAAACCGAATGTTCCCTATGAAGGAGAAACAAAAAATACAAGATTCAATTTGGTTTCTTTCTTTTTTTTTCAGTTCCTACGATTTGATATTGAGCTGGACAACGGAATAGCAATGGATCGAGCCAATCATATCGATCTAAGACGTAAACAAATGCGAGAATCAACGCGAGACCTTCGAGATAATACGATGTTTTTCGAAAGAATCTCGGGAAAAGTGTTAAAATTAAGATGACATTTTTAATAATAAATAAAATTAACAATGTATAAATTCCAATTTTTAAATTTCGAAATGTTCGATCTTTAAATGCTTCTTTGATTTGATTATTCGTTAATAAAAAAGCAACATTTTCACAATGTTCATCATCGAACGAACTTTGATTCACTAGATCATAGAAATATTTCGGATGTTTCGTACGCAAAATAATTGCTGTATATGCACAAAGATATAGAACATAGAGTAGAAATGAAAGAAATAATAAATATCGACCGAATTGTGCATATTTATGTGTTCGTATAGCTTGACAAAATGGATGTTCCATAAGAGATTGATTTTCTGATTCAGATATGATGAATAATGGATGATTTCGAACGAGCGTATACGAATCATCGGTATACAATTCGTATTCAGTTCGATAACTCGAACAAGTACAACATCGAACAAGTGCATCGTTCGTTGTTCGATTATCATTCGATGCTAAAATAAAATTCATAATAAAAACAAAAAAAGTTCATTGGATTTGAAAATAAAAACCTTTCGAATACCATTGTTTAACCGTTAATTGATCTTCGAAAAATTCATAATCATAAATTTGTTTATCAACATTCATTGTTTCAGCTCCGCTAATACGTGTAAATTGTTCATCAATAACTTCCGTTGCTAAATCTGGCATATAACGAATTAATTTTCTCAATGGTGTATCGAATGCATCCGTTGTCGAATCATAGATACGTTGAGCATTCTGAAACATCGGTCGCCAATCACGATATTCAAGTGTTAACAATCTCGTTACATCTTCATTATGATTTAGAATCGATAATTCTAAACCATTGTATAATTGTGCAGTTCGAATTAGTGTATCACATTCGTACGCTAATAATTCGGTGACAACTGCTCGATGACCGTTTTGACATGCAAAATGAAAAGCGGTTTCATTTTTATTTGTCAACGCATTGATTTGAACTAAATGCGAATGTAGAAGATAAGCAACAACATCAGCATGACCTTGAGCTGCTGCTAAATGCAAACAAGTTCGTTTTTCATCGTCGCCAATAGTTAGCAATTGAATTTTGTATTGTTTATCATGTATTAATTCGTAACTAGTTAAATATTGAATCATTTCCAATCGACCGTATTCACAAGCTTGATGATAAATTGTTCGTCCATAAGCATTTTGATGTTCGAATAGATATGTTTTCTTGCCTTGATACATTTGGAACATTAAACGACATAATTGTACGTTATTTGTTTGACAAATTTCATGCAACGGTAAACCTGACGAACTTGGACTTGACATTAAATGAATAAAATCATGTGGAACTAATTTTTCATTTAATTTCTCAAGAACATGAATATATTGTCGTTGAGCAATGAGATGAAGAATATTTTTCTTTTCATAGGTTTGCACATGAAGATATCGAGCTTGATGTTCAAGTAGAATTTCCATCATCGACTGATGTCCATAGTAGACAGCTGTTAGAAGTGGTGTATAACCATGTTCATCGGATTGATTGATAATATCCGAGAGATTTTGAACACGTTTTTCAATATATTCAAGAATATGTCGAAGTAGATTTGGATTGTTATAATGACAGATAATATGCAAGAGACTAGCCGAATTGACTGGATTGTAATGTTCGAGAAGAGTTTGAGGAATTGTATGAGAATGTTTAGCTAACATATCGATACAAATAGGAAGTTCACGTCGAATTGAATTGAAATTTATACGTGAAAATATTGTATTGATTATATGAGATGTACCGTAGCCGATAGCCATGGAAAATGGTGACAAACCTTCGAGATTTTTTTCAATAAGAAGATACGTTCGAGTGGAAATATATGTCATTAGTAAATCAAACATTTGATCTTTATCATCAGGTGAACATGATGACAGAGAAACATAATGAAAAACATTATTCTCAATGATACTTTTTGCTGTTATGTCAGCACCGGATTCTAAGAGAATTCGAATGAATGTTTTTCGATTGAGTAAAACAGCGACATGTAATGGTGTTCGTTGTTCATTATCACGATAATCGAATTGTTTATATAAAGACAAGAGTAGTTGTACACATTTCGGAATCGTCTAAATTAATAATTTGAAATCTCAAGTTGTTGTTTTTTTTTCTTTTCTTTTCTTACAAAGGCAGATTGAGTTCGTTTCGGACGAATAGCTGCTGACCAAACCGATGCAGATCGATTCAATGAATTTGTTTTGTCTGTTAGATCGTCTTTCCAAACTAAATTCGATTGAGCAATTATATGTAAAACATGTTCACCATTGCCCGTTAGAATATTTACATCTGAATTTCATATTTTCATTGATAATCATTCAATTTTCGAAATTACCTGAAGCAAATCGACTTTTTTTCTCGATTAATTTCTCAATTATGAATATATTATCATGCCAAATCGCTCCATGCAATGGTGAATATTGCTTTTTTTTATCTAAATTTTGCATTATCTTTTCGATTTGTGATCGTGTATAATGATCGTTTTCAATTCTCGAAACGAATCGTTTCCATTTATCTTCAACATCTGTTGGCGATGCTTTAACTGCCTAAAATATAACTTTAGTTTTGATTTGAGCAACAACAACAACAACAGAAAACCCACTTCAAATAAATATCGTTCAACAAGATGAACGTTTTCTCCTGCTGTTCGCGGATTACTTAGCTGTTCGGAATAGAAAATATCGTAATCATCATGAATATCATTCGATATTCTCGTATCGAAACGCCACACAAGTTTTGTTAAGGGTTCTGGTGCAATCGAGTTTTCTCTCATGACGAAAAAAAAACAATAATTGAATTTCTTTTTCTTTTTCTTTTTTGTTTTATTTTAAATGTACTATGTATGGATTTGCACCGACAGAGAAACAAATAAGAAGCCAACAAAAAAAAAACAATCTGTAATTCGATTTATTTCAAATTTAAAAATAAATTCCAAAGAAACGTGTGTGAGGTGTCGAACTAAGTTTTCTGATCTATTTATTTTCAAATCTTTCAAGAACTTTTATTGCATTTTCAATTGTTTGTTCGGAATCACCCGTTAGAACGACATTGAGAGGAATAGCTGATTGAAATGCTTCGAGATCGAATGTAGTTGTGCGATTTTTATTTTTTTGAGCAATCGTATATGGAAGATTTTCGAAATGAATGTTTGTATTCGTTTCAGACATGAGTTGTTTATGAATACGTCCTCGAGTTCCAATTAGTTGTAACATTTTTTGACGAGGTATATTCAATTGAATTCGACGACGAATTAATAATGAATAACGTGACGAACGAATCAATTGTGCTTTTCGTGTTTGCTTAATAGTCTGTTGAAGAAGTTCTTCATTTGATAGATCACAAATAAATTTCATTAATCTGTAATTCGAAATTTGACATGAACAAATTGCTAAGATTCGATTGGCTTCATTGATGAATTGAGTTGTAGGCAGATGTTGATATTGCTTTTGTATTTCAACAAACTCATTTTCATGGACATTTGGTGTTTGAGGTTTTAGTTTGCAAATGCAGAGCGCATTTTTAGCGAGAAAATTCAAGTCACATTTAATCGGTCGGTGAGTCGTTCGAAAAAGATTGATAATTCGTTGAATTCGACTTGCATATCGACGATGATGATACAAACAAACTAACTCGGAAGTTGATGTCATTGAATTAGATTAGATATGAATTTCGAAAAAAAAACCGAAAAACAATCGTCCAGTGACATCTATGTTTCAATAATTGGTTAGAAAAAATGTTTCATTTTTCATTTGATTTTTTTAATGAAGATTTGTTAATTTAATAAAAAAAAATTTTACTGAATCTATTTTTTGTTCGAAATCTACCGTTGCTTGGAAACAATTCCACGAGTAGTTTAATCATGAATGAAGACAAGTCTTTTTAAGAATTGACAAGCAATGTTTAAGCCACTAATCTATCTCAATTTTTTATTCTTTACTCTCATTCAATCGGCTACTATTGAAATACAATTTCCAACATTTCCGAGCGTGACTGGTAGAATTTGTTGATGTACAAGATCTCGTTGTAATTTCATCGTTTTTCCATAGATATTGGTTCGTGTACATGTGATCTAACAGTTAGTCAATGCGATGCATCATGCTGTTGTGATCCTGATTGCAGTTCAACAGGTGATCAAAATGCATTTGCATGCAGCTCACGAGATAATATATATACTAAGTATGTGAAAGTCCTATTGCTTAAGTTCGTATTGATGATTGAATTTTAGTTCTACACCAGCTCTATCTTCTGTTCAGCCGACATGTTTTAAAAATATTTCGATATTTCACTCGAATTCACCGTATATTATTCAAAAAATGGGCGAATTAGTTTGTGTTGATTATGAACGATGTACGTCAAAGTTGAACGAACGTATTTTCTCAATCTATCTGTTTGACTATTTCAGATACAGGAAGTCAATATTATCAACAACCAAAAAATCAAAATATTGATACAAATACATTTCGACAGAAGATCAATTCTCAATATTCAGTTCTACCGGCATATTCAGTTCCGAGTGATCTAACCAATTATCAAGTAAATTCTATCGAAATCAGTTCATTTCAAAGTTGTTGTTTTCTTCTAGGTTGGTACTCCAATACTGACTAATTCAACGGATGCACAGATTTTCTCATTCCCAAGTAGTTTATTCGGCAACGATCAATGTTCAGGATTACGATCGATCAGTAAAAGAACTTTTGTTTTCTTTTTAAAATAAATCTCATTCATTTGTCTGAAGCTTATATGAATAATTTTACTTCGACATGCACTCAACTTGTTGTTGAAGCTACCTGCACGGGAGCGTTGAATTCAACAACGTATTTAAATTCTCTGTGTCTCAAACAAGTGAGTCGTCGAGAATTTGATTTTCAAAATGCTTTTTTCTTTGTTTTAGTCTCCAGGTAAAATACAAGATGATGAGTAACTCTTCGATAGTTTTAAATATTTGATCGTATAGGAAGTTCAATAGCTGTCTGTGCAAATACGTCGACACTCACTGCGTCAATTTGGTCCAGTCCAGATTGTTCGAATGTTCTTACGAGTGTAAATCAATTGAATTCTCTGCAAAAAGAAAATCGTAAATAATTTTTATTTGTTTAGTTAACTATTCAGATTTATTATTCGAATCCATCTGGAATAATAAATGTGACTGCATTACCTACCCATGATACAGCTACTGGCCGAGTACAACAGACATTTACTGTTGAATTTATCAAAGTAGAAAGTTTTATTTGAATGATGTCAATTGTCATTTAATGTGTATATATATAGAGTGAAACTGTTGAAGCAGTCGGAAGTCCAGGTTACCGAAAAGGAACTGTTATCAATGTTGGAACTAAGATAAACTCAACGATAACGTTCGAATTTGAATTATAATTTAAAAAAAAGAAGATTTTATTTGCGTTTTTCTAGTTTAAGCGATTCGTCCCCGTTTTTTGCGTATGAACCCTCAGCAAGTGGAGGTTGTAATGCAGCATCACCAGTAGGATTTGGTGAAAATATTCAATCAACATGCAAATCTAAGTATGTTTTTCGATAGTTCTCAAAGAAAAATATTTTTAATAAATCAATTTAATGTAGTGCAACATGTGCGGATTTATTAAACGAACTTTCACCGTCTAATATTACAGATCCTTATGTAGCAGCGTATGCCAATTCAAGTATATCAAATAGTACAACTGATTGGCTACCGATTAAAATTTATAAATCACTAATTGGTTCGTCGGATCAAGAACAATCTGTTAGCAGCTTTAGTGAATTAAGTTCATCTGGCGATTGTTATATTAGACTTCATATTCAAATAGCTTATACAAATATTGGTTCGATTAAAAATCCGCAGAGCATATTAAGTGCTGTTATATTTCATTATCAATATAATTCTGTAAGATAAAATTCATGATGTTATTCATTTGTAAACATTTTTTCAATCATATAGACTTCCATGTCATCCACACTTTTGACAAAAAGTATTACTTTTCAAGAAATTAAAAATACACCAATTGTTGAACAAGGTCGAATTCCAACACCTAATACTCGTTTACCAGCAGACTTCTTCTATCCATTTTCGAGTAATTCAGCAACGAAATCAATGACATTCTCGTTTGAATTCCTTTCTTTTCTTTTCTTATCGTTTGTTTTGCTACTCGTATAGTTTATTTAATATAACATAGAAAAAACAAAGTTTTGTTTGTGTTTGTATTTGCTTTCTTTCTAATTTAATAAAAATATAGACATCAATTTATTCACTTGGCCTTGGCTTTATGATACACGTCCCACCGCTCGACGTTTTCGATTGAAGAAACGTAGTTTTTTCCAAAGCTCAGGATAGTGATGCAAGCATATGAACGGTAATAAAATAACAATTTTCCATTTTCATTCCATCATATCCTCTATTAAACGAAATGAGTTCCTATAGAATATCTATACAATATAATAATTAGTCTTATTTTATATTTTGTCTTTCCGTTTTGTAATCAAAATTTAACAGTAAATTATCATTTATATTTCGAAGACACTGTCAGTCTATTCAGATTATCGTGATATATATTTCAGATATCTCATGATGCATGAAGAATTATAAATTGAGATTATGAATACTTTTTGCAGTTTCGTCATCGTCCGTGATTCAACAGCTGCAAAAATTCGTTTATTTATAGATATAAAAAAAACAAAATCTACGTTAGAAACATTGGCACATATGGTATTTTGATTGGGTTGAATTATTCAGTTGCTTTAGCTCGGACTTGAATTGCTTGTCTGTTTTCATCGATAATTGTCATCGGGCCAACAGTTAGCTGACGTTTTCGATTATAAAACCGTAGTTTTCTACGAAGTTCAGGGAAATGACATAAACAAATGAAAGGCAATAGAAACACTAGAAAAGTATAGAAGAAAAAGAAATAAGGATCTGCTTCAACACCAAATTCACTATAATCAGGACCACCTATTTGTTGAATAACAATGATTAAAGATTGAGGAAAAACAATTGTTAACGATAGACAAGAAATCGAGAGTAATTGAAAAGCCATTTTCCGATGTTTTCGCCAATTCAATTGTTGATGAGCACGTCGTTTTTGTAGAATAATTCGTATAATTAACGCACTGCTTGATATTGTTTCAATGAATGAACATACGATTCCATTTCCTAGATAATCCCAAGTATTCAACCACGATATTTCTTCGTAGCATGGAGATAATCCACAAGCTAAAGCCGTAAAGTCAAATGTAGTTTCACATGGAGGAAAACAGATTACGCCAATATAAAATGTAGTTAAATAAATTGAAAGAAGAATTAACGGAAGATAATGAACGAAAAAACGTTGTCGTTTTGTTCGAAGTAAATGGTGATGATGAAATACAAGTATATGACGTTCAATCGATGCCCAAGCGAGAAAAACAGTTATGGCTCCATAGAAACCATAATCAAGCAACCACCACAGAAGACAGATTGGTACAGTCATTGTAAATGAATTTTGATAACCACCTAGACGATAGGCATCAATATAAAATGAATTATCAAAGACTTCTATGCAAAATGTCAGAAAGAGAAATATGATGATGACATGATTGTGTAAAGCACGTCGTAATTGTCGATTGGTTAGAAGATGATAGAGAAGAAAAATACTACAAGCTAGTGAAGATACTTGAAAAATAAGAAATATCCAAAATTGAACTTGAGCTGGTGGAATGACTGATTCAAGTTCATTTTGAGTTTCTTCATCTATTTCAGTCGATGAATTTGAACTGTTAAATGTGTCGTTCATATCTAAAGAAAGTGCATTTTAATGTTTGTAGTTTGTTTATATTCATTATACGCTGTATTAAACATGTCAGGGAGGTGTTATATAAAAATGCATGGCTAAATTTCAAAATCATATTCAATCCTAATGAATAGACGCGTAATTTATAGACAACATATAATTATCGTAAAGCACTCTTCAGAAACTAATAATTTGTTGTTTTTTTAATTTTTAGTGATGTACGTTTTGCCTTATATGTTGAAGGAAATGAACCCACGAAAAGTACTTATCCATGTTGTGACGTCTTTCGTCACTGAGGACTCAGTAGATAGTCTATCAAATTTGTTGTCTGAGAACATATGACAAACAACGATTACATTCTACTTTCATTATTAATAAAGTTGAAAATCTTGCCGTTGTTTAGATGATAAAAACAAAAATATTTATTTGATATTTGTAGAAATGAAAAGGACAGATTGGATGAAATTATTTTTGAAATGACTTGAAGGCATCTCATGTAGGTTGTGATGGTCCACGTGCAGATGTGCCTGGATCTCCTATTGGTGTTATAACTCTGATATTTCGTCGACATTTTGGTAGAAAAAATAATAATTTCGGCCAAAGTTCTGGCAAAGAACCAAGACATATAAATGGCAATAGAAATACAAAGAAAGTATAAAAATAAAAGAAATAAGGATCCGCTTCAATACCAAATTCACTATAATCAGGCCCACCTATTTGTTGAATAACAACGATTAAGGATTGAGGAAAAACGATTGTTAACGATAGACAAGAAATCGAGAGTAATTGAAAAGCCATCCTTCGATGTTTTCGCCAGCTCAATTGTTGACGAACACGTCGTTTTTGTAAAATAATACGGATAATCATTGCTATGCTTGATATTGTTTCAATGAATGTACAAAGGATACCATTTGCTAAATAATCCCATCCATTTAGCCAAGGTATATTTCCGTAGCATGGTGTTAATCCACAAGCTAATGATTCTGGTTCAAATGTATTCTCACATGGAGGAAAAAAAATAACGCCAACATAAAATCCTAATAGATAGATCGAGAGAATGATTAACGGAAGATAATGAACGAAAAAACGTTGTCGTTTTGTTCGAAGTAATTGATGATAATTAAATACAAGTATATGACGTTCGATCGATGCCCAAGCGAGAAAGACGGTTATAGCTCCATAAAATCCAGCATCAATGAACCACCACATGAGACAAATTGGTATGGACATAGGAAATGAATTGTGATATCCACCAAGTCGATAAGCATCGATGTACAATGGATTATCAAAGACTTCAATGAAAAAGGTTAGAACAAGAAATATAATGATAACATGATTGTGTAAAGCACGTCGTAGATGTTGATTGACTATGAGATGATAGAGAAGAAATATCGTACAGGCCAATGAAGGTATTTCAAAAATGATTAGTGTCCAAAATTGTACTTGACTTGGTGGAACAACTGGTTCAAGTTCCGCATCATCATCTTCATCCTCATCTGTTGAAGTTGATGTATTTTCAAGCAAACTAAGATTCATAGTTTTGATGTTTGAAGAGCAGAAGAACTGAAAATGACTTTTCTCAAACTCATTTGAATGGATGTCGCGGATTTTTTTTATATAGATAAGAAGAAGATAAAAAAAGGAAAAAAAAAGGAATTCCGGCAATAATCAGATCCTCAATAGTGAAGTTCCGAAGATAGTAAACAAAACTATATTTTATCACCAAACATCTACCGAAAAACAAATACTTTTTCTTATATAAATATTTGATGTATTGAAGTAGACTTCTTTTTTTTAGATCCTTTCTATCAAAATATCGAATATGATTGTAATTAGAAAAAGAAAATCTTCGAATTTTGTTTATTCTGTAGATAAAAATAATGTCTGAGGTAATTGTTTCGTAAGTAAATCGATCTGTTCATTATACTGGTTCAAAGCGTGATTTTGTTCACGTAGGATTTGAATATGTTCACGTAGTTTTTCCAGAGCTTCTTCGTGCAAATGTTCAGTTGATTGAATAAATGTTTGAGCAATTTTTTGATTGCTTTCAAAATGTTCTTGTTCACGAAGAATCTGTTCATGTTCACGTGTATTCTGTTCGAGTGCAAGTTGTAGCTGTTCAATTGCTTTTTGTATATGATTATTTTCGATTTGTTCATCTTTAATCTCTACATTCGATTGATCCTGTTTTAATAATTGATTAATATGTTCGCCAATACGTTGATTTTCCTCGTATAATCGACGAACAAGATCTTGAACTTGTTGAACATCATCTGTATTTTTTGTTGATGCACTCAATGCAGATCGTGTATCGACAATAACCGAATCGAGATGTGATAATAATGATTGACATAATGTATTATTATTGTTATTGATATCATTTGTTTCGCATAGATTACGAATTCGTGCCATATGATATTCAAAATCGGACATAACCTTTTAAGAAAAAGAATTTAACTGATCGAAATGAGAAAAAAAGAGCTTGTCGAATATCTACAGCAGATAGTTGACCAATATGTCGATGAATGTCCGTTTGTTTACGTTGTAATTCATTGACAGAATAACGAAGAATTTCTAGAGCTGTTGTACGATCGGGACTATGATTAGTTGGTGTCAGTAGTTCGGCATTCGTTGGAGTTTTCTATTAACAAAAACGAGTCAGTAGACTTTTGGAATTCTGAGAGTGTTTACTTTATCCGTATCGACAGTCATTCTATGTATATTTTGAAATAAAAAGAAACGCGTGTTTACTGAACTGCGCGTAGTAGAAAAGAAGAAAATCAAACTATTATATTTCATTCCGTCGAAAAATGACATCATCGATAGTAGAAAGAAGGCGAACAGAAGAAGAAAATATAGACATTTGATTTTTATTTCAAAATAAAAAAAAAGTCAAACGATCGATTAGCTATCAACATCTGCTTTGACATTTGCTGCAGTCGAACGTAATTTCTTGAGCAAATCTTCATTCGTCTTTGGATAACATTCACTTGTCGAATTCGGTTGTAGTTTTTCTAATAAATAAACACAACATAAAAACGAATTCAAATCGAGTATTTACCTGGTGTTGTTTTTCCGAGATAATATTTAAATTGTCCATTTTTTAATCGAACAATATCTTCGCAAACATCGACTGTTTCTTGTGTTACAACTGTATGCTGAAAATGAAGAAAAATTTAACAAATGAAAATCTCAATCATTCGTTGAAATTATTTACAAGTAAATCAAGTTCTCGTAATTTATTTGCTTGATTCGCTTTGATACAAAGAACAATAGCAAGTGCACCATCGCAATTAATTTGATTTTCTGCTATCTAAACGAAAGAACAAATTTTCATTCAATGATGAAATCAATTTTATTCGTCTGACTTTGAAAACTTGAAGCGTCTCATTGACAGCTAATGCTTGAGCAATAGTAAAAGCAGCGACTGTATTCAATCGATTTCCACTGATATTCAATTCTTCAAGTGTCGTATTCTGTTTAATTGAATCAGCAAGAGCTTGTCCAACATTCGGACCGAAACCATTCATCTCGAGATTACATGATATCAAATGTGCATTTTCCTTGAAAAAACCTTCGAGATTATTCTTTAGTAACAAACAAAGCAGATGTACTTTTAATCCATTGATTAAATCTATCGCACTGCGACCACGAAAATTATTCCAACTTAAATCAATCGATCTTAATGAATCATTACCAGCTAAATTCACAAACAGAAATCGATTTTTGAAAATAAATAATTTGAAATTTACCAATAAATGTGCCGAGAATTTTACCACATTCTTCGCCGAAACAATTGTGACTTAAATCGAGTTCGACTAAAGTTTTATTTTCCTCAAATGCTTCAACTAATTGAACAACATCGAGTTCATTAAACTGATTTCCTATTGAAAAAAAAAAACATTTTGTTAATCTCAATCTCATTCACAAGAAATCAACTATATATACCTGAAAGATTTATTTTCTTCAAATGTCGATTTAATGAGAGCATTTTACAGATATCTTTCGTTCCTTCGCCACCACCAAGTCGATTATCAGCAAGAGACTAATCAATAAAATACAAAGATTTTCGAATTTTTTCCAATTTCACACACGTACTAATTCATTAATAAAATCGTTTTTTAATAATAATTGTCGAATATATCTTCCAGCTTGTTGTTGTAAATAATTCCCATCTAAATGCAAACTTTCGACTTGAAAATTCGACTAGAGAAAAGAAAACGAACACATCGTAGAAACATATTAAAAAAAGACAAATCTCCTACGACAAGTGTTTGTGCTATAGCTCGAATATCTTCAGTATTGAATTGATGATATCGAAGAATTAATTTTTCATCTTGAAGATGCGCTAAAAAGTACGAACACGGTACGATCTGTTTTTGTTCGCATATTTGACGATATTGAGTTCGACCGGTTAGATCCGGTTTCGATTCGATAGCAGGCTCTATTTACGAAAGAAAGTAAATATAATCTGACAAGATTTCCATTCGATTATTCACCTGGTTCAATATCCGTATCGTAATCATCTTGATTCGGTAGATCGTTATTTTCACTTGCAGATGATGATGATGATGCTGATGAAGATATTTCTGCAGTGAAACTGAGTTCGTCGTCGTCATCATCATCATCGCCAATAGCTAATAATCGGGGTGAAAACGGTTTTCTTTGATGTTGTTCTTCCTCTTGAAGTGCCGGAAGAGTTTTTGAAGTCATTGAATACGGAATTTTCTTTCGTAATTCTTCGAGAATTGTTTCATAAACTTGATCATGTTGAATTTCTGTGAGAAATGATATCGGTACTGTAGACAAATCCGGTAGATTTAATACGTCATCAATATTTGTATCTAAACTCTCATGAATTTCTTTTTCAAACAAACAAACAAACTATTCATACCATCGACTTCAGTAATGATTTTTATCGGTCGTCGATAATGTGATTCAAGTGAATTACTTCCCATCATAATCGATGTGGCGCCACTACTAACTCTCGTGATATCGGAATTCAATCGTGGTTTATTCGGTGCAGGTGCAATACGTTTCGAAGCTGTTGCAGCACTTACTTTCGATGCTGTGCTCGCTGTTGTATTCGTTTGACCTCGCGTTCGAATCGTATCCGTTAATACTCGCTAAATAGATTTATGCTGGCAAAAGGATGAACTCTCGTTAAATAGCTACTTGTTGAGTTTTGACAGGCATTTCAAAAATCACGATTCGTCTTTTTTTTTCTTCTCCTTCTATCCGTTGTCAATTGAATAATGCAAGTGAAATCTTTTGTTTTTTCAACATCAACAAATCAAAGCAGTTTTGTTTGTGCAAAAAAAAGGAAAGAAAAATGAAAACGAAACATGAATGACAAAATAAAATTATGCTTTGTTTTTCAAGTGAATCTCTAGATTACAATGCAAGAATAGAAAAAGATTTCTAAGATTTCTTGCAAATGAAAACCGTATGTGGTCTGAACATTAATACTGTTTTCATATTGTTTTTCTTCTCGTTTCGTCAAAATTTCATTACGCCAAGTCAAACGCCTTGATTGGAGTCGAGTTATTATTTTATTTTATTTTAACACAAGCGAAATCAAAAAGAAAAACATTCGAGATTGTTATTCTTTTACTTCAATGTTAAATTGTCGAATTTGCTAAAAGACAGAATAGACGTTATTATTTTTTTTTCCTTTTAAAATCGTTTATTAAAATTGTTCTTCGTCCCTCTTTCTCTCTCTCACTCTCGCTGTTTCGATCTTACTTTTTTGCTCCCAATGAAAATTGAAAACAACAAGGTATGCAAGTATTTTTATTGAAAAACAATATTTCATCTCGTATTATTGTTCCTCAGAAAAAGAAAGACATATATTCAAGTATTCTTGTTTTTTTCTCTCTCGAAAATCAAATGTATATATATACATGTACATATACATAGAAAGTGCACTTCTAATCCGTTTGAGCATTCGACTTTGATTGGCACTTTTATTTCTCTCTCTCTCTCTCTCTCTCTAGATAAACTATACGATACAATGGCTGGAAGAACTCGAAGCGCACGAATTGGTGGAGCTACGTATCTTCTTCAACGAGCTAAGTAAGAGCCGAGAAAAAGTGAATCTACATGGAAAATGAATTGTTTTTTATTGATTTCAATTGTTAAAAAAAGAAAAACGAAAGACAGAAAAGCAAAACTAGGGTCACAAAAAAAAAGAATGCCATTTAATGGGCTTAAAAACTTTAAAACATCTGACTAAAGAGAAAATAAAAGAGTGAGAGAGAGACAAAGAAAAATTCACAATCAGACGACAGTTACGTATATAGTTGAAAACACAGAAGCTCAAGCAAATGAACTTCAGTACAACATATCCCTCTCGATCTTCGAATGTTCTTCAACGTAGTTATAGTTTAACTAATCTTTCCTCGACAGCTAACCCATGGTTATCATATACGCAGGTGAGATACTCACGAATAATTTCATTTTAGATCAGCAGGACCAGCACTTGTTTCTGAGAAAAAATCACTGCGAAAACCAACAGTTGTATTGTATGTTGACGAGGTTTGTTTGGATCTTCAACTAGAAAATAAAACTGCTTCTTCTTGCACACACACTCTCTCTCTCTTAATACGAAAGTATTTTCAATTTAGAACTGTCCGTCGCATGGTTGCATCAACAAATGTACGTGTACATCATACGTCGCCGAGTCAAATCAATTAGATAGTACGAATTCTCTTGCTCAAAATGATGAAGTTATTTTCACAAATATTCAACCATTTACCAACAATCCATCGTTACCATATACTCAACGGTTTGATAAAATAACGAGAAAGAGAAAGAATTTGTTTTTCATTTGAACAGAGATGTTGTCGGGAATAACCTTCAATTTAATTCTCCATCACAATCGAACGGTTTGAACGATGAGCAATTAGGTTCGCTGATGCTCTATCGAGATGCATTGAAACAAAATCTAACGACACCGTATTTAGCTGGCGGTGGCTCTCCTCGGTAGAATTAACAAGAAAAAAACATAAAATTGAGTAAATAAATGTTATTTTGATTTTAGAGTGCGAATTGGTCGTAGTGGTGGTCATTGGCGTCATATTCAACAAACAAATTCACATTCTGGATCAAATCTTTTATATATCAACGGTAATGAGCTCTTCTAAATCTATGAAATCATTTTATTTTCAAATTCAATTAGGTATTGTTCGAGTCGATGATAGTTTCAAATATCCAATACGTCGTTTTGGCTATCCGCCTATGACTCAACCGCAACACATTTATCAATCGACATCAAATCATGATTTACCGAACCCACCATCGAGTCCACCACCGAAAACACCCGAACAATTGACATGGTCGGCAACAGCTGAACTTAATCGACGACCATCGTTGTCACCGTACATGAATCGATATCAACAACATGCAAAAGAAGGCTTTGCCTATTGGCCAAGAGACAGCTTTCAAAGGCCACGTTGTAAAATGAAAATCAAACTTATGAAATTTTGTGATTTATTCGTGTCTGTCTTTTATTTTTCTTGTCTAGGTAAATCGGGCACAACTGGAACGTTCAAAACATGGCTTGGTTTAAGTGATTCTATACTTAAACTTTAAACGAATTTACGAAGAATTTCGTTTCTTTAGCTTATGACTTAATCAATTTCATTTATTTTTCTCATATAGACGCATAGAAATTTTCTTTCTCTATTCTTTTATTTAAAATAAATTATAAATTCAAAGTCATTCGTTTGCTTTCGTCTCGAAGACACAGCGACCGAACACATTTGATAAGTGGGAGTGTCGTGGGTCGAATTTTTTCTTGCTTTTCTGTTGTCGATCGAAAGAAAAAAGAGGATGAAAAACTATTATTTTACTTCGAGCACATGGTAAATAGAAGTCAACAATCGATTGTTCGTATCTGCACGTTTAATATACGTCTTGATGAAATTGATATTGGTACGCCAAATGAATGGAAAAAACGACGACCTATTGTGAAAAAATGTCTTGAAAACATGCAACCACTTATCATCGGTACACAAGAAGGTGATCCACATGAATTGAAAGATGTTCTCGAAGATTTGAATGAGTAGTAATCATTTTTTGTTTGGTTTTTTTTTCTTGTCAAATCAATCTACGTATATTAGATCATCGCAATGTTGGTCATTTGTTGGTGAATCATTCGATCAATGGCAAACAATTAATGCTATCTTCTATCGTCATGATTTATTTTCACTTCTATTAACCAAAACATTCTGGTTCAACGAACATCCATCACAAATAGGTCGAGCATGGGATGCGAAAAGTTCTCGTGCATGTACTCGAGCTCATTTCGAACATAAAATCACTCATCATCCTTACATCATCTACAATCTTCACATCGATTTTCCATCTCAAAATGCTCGTCATCATTCGATACCTGTTCTTCTCTCACAAATTCAACAAAACAACGATCATATCGATAAAGTTATTGTTCTCGGTGATTTTAATAATTGGCCTGAAGAAGTCGAAGGTGAAACACCTCCCGATGAATTGACTCTCTTAGGACAACAAGCATCTGAAATTCAACAAATGAAACAAGCTGGTTTTGTTGACACATATCAACATGGTGAAGCATCGACATTCAATGGTTTTCGATCAGCTGGTTACGGACCGAAGATTGATTTCATTTGGATTTCATCGAATAGCGTCTATCGAGTAGCGGGCGAGACTAAAGTCGATGATTATCATGATGAACAAGGATTTTTTCCTTCAGATCATTTTCCTGTTTATTCCGATTTAACATATACTTTATAGGTATGAAGCAAATCGTTCGATCGATTCTTTTCTGTTTTATTTTATGCATTGAAAAAAAAAGAAAGAAAATGAAGTGACAAAATGCAATGAAAAAAAACATAAAAAAAAAAGAATTATTTTCGTCCTGTTGTCGATCTTCCAAGAATAAGACTAGTTGATAATGGTGAAATTCTGTCTAAAAGTTGTCGAATCGAACTAACATCTTGATGTAAACGATTGACAGCCAATTGTAAATCCGTTACACGTTCATTAATATTCTGTGAAAATGCTTGCATTTGCACTTCACTAATCGTTGTTGACGTATCCATAGTTCGTTTTCGTGGTGGACGATTTGTTGCTGTTGTCGTTGTTATTGCTGTACCACTTCCTGAACCAATTACAGCTCGTCCAGTAGTCGAACTCGAATGATGTTCACCCTGTCCAGCAAATGTTTCTTCTAATAATTCTCTCAATCGTCCTAATTCGTCCATAATTGCCACAGCGGAATCTGTAGGAACCGCTGGTGCTTCTGTTGTTGCTTTGGGCTCGACAATTACCGGCGGACTACTCGTCGTTGGTGTTGTTGTTGTTTGTATCTTCGTTAATTTCGAATCGATATCATTTATTTTCTGTTGCATTTGTATTCGAAATGTATCGAATTGTATGTTATGTTTGTCCATAATTTGTCGAAAATGAGCAAATGCTTTCGTTTGTTGTTCTTCACGTGTTTGTCCGAATGCATCGAAATTAATTTCTTTCCAATTTAATTGCAATGGTGAACATTGCCGATGAATTATTTCTTGTAATTGTAAACGTTTACGTGACGATAGACGCCATTCATAATTAAGAATAACTTCAATTCGTTCGAGAAGAAAACGTGCTTCAACAGTCGAAAATGCTTCAGTTTGTAGAGCATTCGAAATGAGACCAATGAAAATATTTATCGATAGAATTGCTGTAAATAATAAATATGTTGCACAAACAAATGCAGCAAAATAACGATCAATTAAATTAAATGAATCGATTGGAACTAGAGAGAGAAAGAAAAACGGTTGAATAAGAGAGTTTATTTGAAATCATCATCATCCTACCATCATCGACTAAAGCAATACGAAATATTGAAAATAATAATGAATAAAATGATTCGAAACCAGTAGCTTCAACTATTCGACAAGATTCCGTTGCGTCCAAACAAATATCCGATGAACCATCGAATTTATATTCAGGTCGACTTTCAAGTGCTTCAATAGTTGCATTTATCGATGGAGATATTTCAATAATCGAACAATCAATGAGTGCACTTTCGCATAGAGACGCATTTCGTTCATAATCCATATGAACAATTTGTGGACCACCGAAAACAGCAAAAAATACGAATGCATACGGCGCAAGAAGGAAAACAAACACTAAGAGAAACCGAATAATATCATCGAACATCATTCGTACCTGAAGAAAACAAACAAACAGAATAAATGCATTTATTGTTATTGCTCAATATCATTCTTTTCCAACATAAAAATATACTTCAGATAAACATATTTCGGAGTCACATAGCTGGTAGATTCGCTCGGTCGCGGCATCTATGTACTCGCGAACAGTTTATGCATTCATCATCAAGCCGGCTTATGTTCGCGAGAGGAGGCCGCGAAGGGATTTCGGTCTACCAGCTATGTGACCCGCAAATAATATTTTTTATTAAAACAAACTTACCATAATCACTAATTCTCCTAATTTAATTTCGACTAATTTCGCTCGTAGAGTTTTCACTGATATCGATATCGTTCGAAAGAAGACCATGAATCGAAACCAGAGACAAATGACAGTTACCGATGCGATATACATATGTATTCGAGCATGTGTAACTGTATGCGAACAAACATCGACGATATGCGTGATAAATGTTATTAAACATAATATATAAACAATCCAATCGAATAGATTATTCAATGAATAGTACATGTAATATGAACGAAAACTCGATCGAGCACGTTGTCGAAAACGTTGACAGAATCGAACGAATCTCGATGAATTTTTCGTTGGCTTAGTTTCGGTTGCAGTTGATAATTTCGGTGCATCGATTGGTTCTAATGAGACCGGTTGTGTTTCAGTAACTTTACCTTTTATTATTTGAGGATTTGCTTGAGGTAATGGATGATGTTGAGAATGATGTGATCGTACACCTGGTATATTTATATTCTCTGTTGTTTCATCAATAACATTATGTTCAATTAAACTATTAGCATTTTCAGTTTTATTTGTTGTTATTGGATTGGATTTATATTTATTATTTGATATTAAATGTAAACGATTTTGTTTACGTTCAGTTTCCCAAACGAGATAATCTTCATAACGTTTACGTGCATAACTCATATCGAATAATTCACCGATAATACCATAAATAAGAAAACCCATACTGACGACCCAAAAAATACAACGCCAAATATCCGTCGGAAAAATATATTTATATCGAATAGGAAATGGTGTTATGAGAAGAATACACGTCCAAATAATTAAAAAAACAACTTCAAGTGCTAAACTTAAATAGAAACGTTTAGCAGCGTAGTTATCCCATTTCCATTTGATGAGACCTTTGATCAATGGATGTGTAACGAGATCTAATCGTTCGTGATAATAGAGAGCTTCCAGTGGTGTTATCGGTCGAAATGGAGTACCATCGGATCGAATTTTAGTTATAGTCGATGAACGAGTAAGACGTTCGACGTTTGGTTGTGGAACAACCGGTGGTATCGATGAACCGGAATTAACTTGAACAAGTGGTGCTTGAGGTGATGAATCTTTAGCTAATGGTTTCTTGTTCTATTTTTAAAAAAATATATAGAATTTAATTGTATTGTTTTCAACTATCAAAAACAAACTTTTCGATTATCAGTTGTATAAACCAATTGATTCAATAAACTTGCCGAATCGCTCAAATCATGTTTATCAAATTCTTCCCTACACACAACAACAAAAAAACGTAATAAATAACATTCAAAATTCTCTTACCAAGGTTCAATATGATCCAAATATAAATGTACAGCTTTTTGTACTTCATTAATAACAATCAATGAATCCATAATATCCAATGAGATCGTACTCGATTCATCACTGAATAGCAATGCTAAAAATACTTGCATACTATTATCCAATGATTTATATAGACACACATTGCATTTCGAACATGGTCGTGTAATACTGCCCGATGTTTCAACGAAACCTGTTTGTTTACAATGAAAACACTGTCGTTTGGCTTGTGTAACACCTGTTGGCGATACACCACAATGACCATCACGTAATGAATGTGAAAGATATTCATAGGATTCTTTCCATTTCGAATTTATTAATTTAATAATAGCATAATGTTTAAATTCATTAGCCAGTTCCAATGGTGTTTTATTTTCGTTATTTTTTGTTAACATCATATTTGCCCAAAACCAAAATTTAACACGTGATAAATTAAGAAAACATGTCAATGCATTCGGTGTATCTTCTCGAGCTTAAGAAACAAAAAACAAAGGGAGAAGGAAATTTTTTCTTTTTTTTCTCTTTATCTTACCAGCTATATGCAAAAGATTATCACCATTTGCAAGACTACGTTCAGACAAATAAGTTAACAAATCATTATCGGGTATAAATGAAAGTAATGTTTCTAAACAAACTAAATTATTAAAATTTCTTCGCATATATATATGTATAATCATGTCTCCATGCGTTGACGATCGTACACGTGAACAATTTCGATCTTTTTCACATAATAATCGTACCATTTCATAATTATTCATTTGTATAGCCATCTTTAAATCTGTTGATTGTATACGAATATTTTCTGTATTTAGAAGATATTTACTAACATCATCGTGATTATATAAAATGGCCAGTGCTAATGATGAATGCATATCATCGTTCAATTGATTAATATCAATATTCGATGAACGAACTAATGTTCGAACTAATTCGAAATTTCCTTTTTCAGTTGATAGATGAAGAACATTATTTTGTCGAAGATCTTTCATATTTTCATTGGCACCATGCCGTAATAAATATCGAGCTAATGAACCATTGAAATTTTCTGCACATTCATGTAATGATGTTCGACCTTGATTATCCACGAGATTCATTTGTTCAGTGGTTAAAATATTCACAAGAAATTTGGCGACTTCAGATTTTTCATGAGCACATGCTAAATGTAATGGTGTTTTGCCAAGTTTATTCGTTGCAATAAGATTAAGATTTAATTTCGGATATTTCATTAATAATCGACACATTCGTATATTATCATCACGTGCTGCTAAATGTAACGGCGTATTACCATCTTTATTTTTAAGATTAATATCGGCACTATTATCGAGAAGATACTTTGCAAATGATATATTATTACAAAGAATGGCGTCGTGTAATGGCGTTTGACCATCACGATTTTGTGCATTTATAGAATTCGGATTTTTCTCGAGAATAATTGGACAATTGGTTGTATCTGATAAATGTTTACAGTAATGTAAAGCTGTATTACCTAATGAATCGACGAGATGAATATCAACAATATCTAAATGTTGAAGAAAAACATTGATTAATATTGAATTTTTTTGTTCGAGTGCTTCGAGAAACGGTGTTCGACCGAAACGATTCTGTCGATTGAAATCAGCCGATGATCGTACTAAAACATCGATATATTTCTCATAATCAATATCTTTTTTATTAACTAAATAATGTAAAAATGTATTTCCACGTTCGTCACATGCGTCAATATCTAATGAATGTTCAATAAGTAATTCAATTGCATAGATACTTGGAAAATCACAAAGCAATGGTGAACGTGGCAATTGAGAAAAATATCGTTTCCAATTGAAATTTATTGTTAAATCAAATATTGCTTTTAAACATTGATCATGTTGATATCGAACACAAATACTTATCGGCGTATCATGTGGATTTAATCGAACGCCTTTTTGAAAATCAGCATCGTTTTCAAGTAGAGCTTTTAAAGCTTCGAGATTATTTTCATAACAACAGATATGTAACGGTGTACAACCATCTTCATCGAAGACATTTAAACGTGCTCGATAGGTTTTAATCAACAGTCGAATAAGAACATTATCATTTTGTCGAGCAGCTATATGAAGTAATTGAGTTTGACTTGGATAACCATTATGTGCATCGAATGTTGGCAGATTAACATCGATCATTACTTTAAGTAAATAAATAGCTAGATCAGTATTTCGTGTTGCTAATGCATAATGAGCTAGTCAAAAAAGAAAAATATTGAAATTTAAAATTTTATTTAATCTGAAGATTTTACCAGCTGTCCATCCATAATCATTCTGTCGATTTGGATCGCAACCTTTCTTTATAAAATGATCGATTATATTAATACATTCAACCGTATGAATTTCAGCTCGAGCTAACAAATGTATGGCTGTATTGCCTTCGTCAGTAATTGCATTGAGTTGCGCACCTGTACGTTCATATTCTTGAATAACATCTAATTGTGGATTCGATTCCGAAAGAATATAATTTAGTAATGCTTTGTTTTCATCAGCTGCCGAAAAGAATGGATCAGGTGTTGTCGATCTTCCGAACAATGATTTTTTTGCATCTGTAAATTTTGCAAATAATGAACTTGAAGCTCGTCCTGATACCGATTGATTAGGTATCAAGAGATTAGTCAATAACTGTGCTGTTGTCGATGGTTGTATTGTTGGTACATCAGGTTGATTTGACTGTTCATCATTGGCAGCTAATGATTGAATTGATGACGATGATGATTCGGATGCAGTTGTAGGCGATGTTGTCAATGGATTTGTTGTGATTGTACTTGGATTTTCATTTGATGGATGGATTGAATGCCTAGGTGAAATGGACTTTTTTTAATCAGTAGAAAAAATATTTATTTAAAACGAAAAACGACAAAAAGAAATTATCAATTAATCAGTCACTCAAATTTCTTTTTTCGTTTTTTTTTTGTTATATCAATGATTAGAGACTATTTGACGTCATGATTATCGTTAAACCACAGTCAATAGCAGATAATCATCTTAGTTTAATTAGATCTCGATATTTAAGAGTTCATTTCTATTCATGAGAAAAGATTTCGAAAAAGGAAAAATCGAAACAAATATCTACCGACGCTTTCTTCGTGAACGACGCGGCGGCATTGTAAAGGACGTTTTCTTTCGACGTTTAACAAATTGATGTCTAAACTCAGCTGTAGAATCTGAGAAATGATATACGACGAAAAGAAATATTTACTGCTGTTCTCATAGTGATATCAAACAAAGAATCAAATAATTCTCTCTTTCTCTCTTTTCTTTTTTTTCTCTGGTTTGAAATGCTGTCTAATCCAAATATTATCTCATTGTTATCAACGATTCAATTTTTCTCTCTCTCTCTCTCATTTATTCGATATTAATCGTTGTTCAGACTCTAACACACACAAATAAAAAGAAAAAGAAAAGGCATGAAAACGCAAAAAAAACGAGATTGATTTGTGCTTAAACAACGAACAAAGAATATCATTTGGTTTCAATTTTCATCTTTCTTTTTCTTTCTTTAAACTTACAAATGTAAAATACATGATACAAACGATTGTCTTTTCTTGTCAGACATTATCCAATCAAGTCATTTATCTATTCTATACTTATAAACGAGTAATTATTATTGAAATCTTGAGTATCAATTAATAGAACATAGCCGACAAGTACGGTGAAATGAATCAGTACGAAAAAAAAAACAAAAATGAAGCTTTGGTTTATAATTCATTTCGAAGACATTTTATAATTGTTTCACTGTCTATTCCAGCACCGGACAGAACGGCAACGATTTTTATCGGCTTTGATGGATTATTTTCTCGTCGTCGACCCGCTTTGCCTTGATCAACTAGAGTCTTATAATGCCATAATCCAGCTGCAATCGTCGTTGCACTTGCACCTTCACATATCAAATGATTTCGTTCGATGAGTAATTTCAAAGCTCGAGCTGTTTCTTTTAATGTTACAACGATTGAATTATCAACACAAGATTGAACTAACGGCCACATATCATCTAAAACTCGTGAACTACCAATTCCATCAACCCAAGATTTCGTATAAGGAACTTCAGTTATTTGATTATTCGCAAATGCAGCTGCTAATGGTGCACCTGTTTCGATTTCACAAGCGAACACATCAATCGATGGTTTGAGAGCTTTAGCAACTGATGCAATACCTGTAACTAAAGCACCGCCACCATACGGAGCTAAAATCAATTAGAAATTCGATGAATTAAAAATCAACAAGAGAAGAAAAAACTCGAAATCTACCAAGTATAACATCGCAATCAGGTAATTGTTCGAGTATTTCCAAAGCAATTGTTCCATTTCCTGCGATTATATTTCGATCACAAACTGGATGAATAAAATATCCATTTAACATTGGACATTGATGTGAAATAATCACATTCCACCATTGTTCGAACGTACATTTCGTTGTTTGTCCGCCTAACCGTTCGATAGCATCTAATTTCACTTGATTTGCCGTGTCAGGCACTAAGATTTGACAAAGAAGTTTCTCTTTTCGTGCAATCCACGATAGACCTTGTGCCATATTACCAGCTGATGCTGTAACAATCCCATTTTGTTTGAGTGCATTGGGTAGATTTTTGACCGCATTAATTGCAGGCCGAAGTTTAAACGATGAAATCGGTTGAAATTGTTCACATTTTAAATAGATTTCAATATCTGATTGATCATTAGAATTTAATTTTAAAAGCGGTGTGTAAACAAGATATTCTTTCAAATGTTTTTGTGCGTCATAAACTTCGTCAATTGTTGGAAGAGACAATTTCGTTGACGTCATTGTCAAATATTTTTAAATGAAAAAAAATCTTGTTATCTCGACCTACAAATGATTCATGTAACGACAACAAAATATCCAGAAAAATATAATCGTAAAAAAAGACACAGATAGAGAGAGAGAAACTGATCTTGACCGCGTGTGAATAGATGTCACTGATACGGTTATTCAATTGGTTATGATTTCTAATTCAATCATATTGATGTGTCTCGTGCAATGCGCCTATGTGCAAGAGATCTTTCAGTTCATTAGTCTATGGCGTTTCTACTGCGTCTTCTTCGTCTTCGATACATTATCTTTGGTACAGCTGTTGGCGGTGGTTATGCAGCTCGAAAAGTATGAAAATAATCGAACCGTTTTTTGTGTTTTTGACAAGCAAATTTCCTATTTCAAATGTAGAAATATCAAGAAATTCAAGAAGCTCTTCCAGATCTTTCCTGGATGAAAGACTACATGCCTGAAGAAACGGTCGATGCACTCAGTAAACATCTAGCTGATCTAGCCAATTCTGTTCAATTACCTGATACAGTAAAATCGAATCTGATGCTTTTCTTTTCAGGAGAAATCTAATCTCATCGTTCTAGACGCATCTACAAGATCGTGTTAAACAATTCCAAACGAGATTTTCAAGTTATTTATCGTCGTTAAATGAAATATCATCGGACGATCCCAATGAACAAAAACCTTCAGGTTTTCGAAAGGATTTATTTTGCTTTTGCTCATCAATTGAGTTAATTTTGTTTCGTTAGACGGTCTTTTTGCTTGGACGAAATCGTTTCAAAATATTCGCTTAACACCTGATGAACAAAATCGATTGACGAGACCGATCGATGATGAAGAACAACAAGAGAAAATTCACGAAGAAATGATGAATATACAAATAAAATATCAACGAGAAATCGATCGTTTAGAAAAGGAAATAAAAACTATCAAAAAACAAATTCTTCTACGTGCAGAAAAAAATCTTCGAGGACAAAAACAACGACAGATCAAAGTTGTTTTTTTTTAAATAGCAAAAAACAGAAAACATTTATCTCAGCTTTTTTTTCTATTCAGAAATCTCTAATCGATATGTACAGTGAAGTTCTCGATGAATTGAACGATTACGATAGTAATTACAATATTCAAGATCATTTACCTCGAGTAAAAACAAAACTGATTTCGAAATTGAATCGATTCGCTTGTGAAAATCGATTTAGGTCATAGTTATTGGCGATCAAAGTTCAGGCAAAACAAGTGTTTTAGAAATGATTACTCAAGCTCGTATATTTCCTCGGTGAGATTTTCTTTTTCGGGAAATCAAATAGTTGACATTTGAATTTCATTTAGCGGTGCTGGAGAAATGATGACACGTAGTCCGGTCAGCGTTACATTAAGCGAAGGACCTTATCATGTTGCTAAATTTAAAGATAGTCCAAGAGAATACGACCTAACCAAAGAAGTCGATGTATGATCACGTGATTATGATTGAAAATTCTGATTTTTGTTTTTGATTTGCAGTTAGCAGCATTGAGAAAAGAAATTGAATTACGTATGAGAGCATCGGTTAAACAAGGTCAAACGATTAGTAATGAAGTATGCAAATGAAAAGATTTGTTTGAAAACGAAAATCTTGTTATTCGAAATTTGATCTAGGTTATTTCATTGACAGTAAAAGGTCCAGGTCTTCAACGAATGGTTCTCGTTGATTTGCCTGGTATTATCAGTGTATGTAATCGTGCACTTTCTTTCCTATTCATTCAATTGATTCATTCAGACTGAAACTCTTGGCATGGCATCGGACACGAAAAACTCGATAACTCGTCTCGCTAATAGTTATATGTCAAATCCGAACGCAATTATTCTCTGTATTCAAGGTAATTGGTACTGGTTAAAAATGAAAATCGATTTTTAATGTTGTCTTTAAGATGGAAGTGTTGATGCTGAACGAAGTAACGTGACTGAACTTGTCTCGAAAATGGATCCACATGGCAAACGAACTATATTTGTTCTAACAAAAGTCGATCTTGCTGAAGCAAATCTACATGATTCCGATCGAGTTAGTTGAAAATCAACTGAAAAGAAAAGATTGAACTAAAAGTCTTTTCTTTAGATTCGAAAAATTCTCGAAGGAAAACTATTTCCTATGAAAGCATTGGGCTATTTCGCTGTTGTTACTGGCCGAGGTGAATCTCTTTGCCTTCAAATCCGTTCGATGTGTTTTTTTTTGTTGTTGTTACCAGGAAATGCCGATGATCCAATAGATTCTATTCAAAAATACGAAGAAGAATTCTTCCGCAATTCGAAAATATTTCAGTACGACAAATCGATGTTGGTTTTTGTTTTTAAAAGATTAAATTCGTGCTTTTTTCTTAGTGACGGAATTTTAAAAGCTAAACAAACCACAACACGTAATCTGAGCTTTGCAGTTAGTAATTGTTTCTGGCAAATGGTTAAAGAAAGTGTCGAACAACAAGCTGACACATTCAAAGCATCGAAATTTAATTTCGAAACCGAATGGAAGAATAGTTTTCCTAAGATACGCGAACAAGATCGAGTTCGTTGAATCAAAAAAGAAAACTCCGATTGAAAATTTATTTCAGGATGAATTATTCGAAAAAGCACGAGGTGAAATTCTCGATGAAGTTGTTAATTTAAGTTTAATACCTAGTCAACAATGGTAAAAACAATCATTTTGTTTCGAAAACTAAAATTTCTTCTTCAGGGAAGATAACCTATCGAAATATCTCTGGAACAGTATGGCTGATTTTATATTCGACGATGTTTTTACAGTTGCTGCTCAAACTAAATCAACCGGGTAGAAGAAATTTTCTTTTCTTTTATTTTATTTGAATTCGAACAATTTGAATCTAGTGATTTCAATACTATCGTTGATGTTAAATTACAACAATGGGCTGACAAAGAACTGCCACGTCAATGTGTCGAGATTGGTCAATCAGTTTTGCTCGATGAATTTCAAACTCTCATCGAACGCGAACAGAAAAGTCAATCCTACGATTCAATAACCAACGATCTCAAAACACAAGTTGTTCAGGAATGTCGAACAAGACATCAATGGGACTCGAAAGCTCTTGATTCACTCGTAGAAATCTTCTTCTTTCTCTCAATAAATTCAAATTGATTTCTTCTAGCGAGTTATTCAAACACAAATTTTACAAGATCGTAATATTCCCGATAAACAGCAATGGGAATTAACTAGTAAATTTATGGAAAATACTCTCCGACAAGAAATTGAACAACTATCGAAAAGTCAATCGAGTTCTTCGTGGTCGTCGTTTTTCGGTTTTCAACGTTCGTCAATCGAAGAACGAAATCGACAACAATGTGCCAAAGAATTACAACGAGTTCTTCAAGCTCGACAACAACTCGATCGAACAACGAAAGATAATTCAATTGTATGATCAAACAAAACGAACAAATAAACAATTTTTATTTTTTCTATTAGTTTCGTTCGACACTCGACTACGATGAATTGACAGCGGTTAAGAAAAATCTTCAAACACAAAAAGTCGATGTTACAAATGACTTTGTAATTTTCTTGCTTTTTTTTTCTCGTCTTTTCGAAAATCGAACATTTCATTTAGATTAATGCGACTTGGCAACGTGTTTATAAACAAAATTTTCTCAAACAAAATCTCTCGACTTGTTTAGATTGTCGAAGATTTTACTATTACTATCAAAAAGGCTTTGCTGAACAAGAAGTACAAGTTCATAATCTTGATTCTTTTTTTTTATTATTATTTTTGGCTCATTCATAGGTTGATTGCCATGAACTCGTCTTTTTCTGGCGTTTGAAACGTATGATTGAAATTACAAGCAATGCTATTCGACAGCAGATCTCCAATATCGAAAGTTCGAATTTTAGTAAAAGCAAAATTTAAATATTGTGTATTTTTTGTTTCGTCTAGCTCGACGATTAGAACGAGAAGTTAAGGAAATTTTAGATGATTTCAGCAGTGATGAAACATTGAAAGCTAGTTTAATCAAAGGCAAACGAGTCGATCTCGCTGAAGAATTGAGTACGAACACAATTTGTTGGCTCTCAAAATTCTTTATACTTTATTTTATTTGTCTTAGAACGTGTTCGACATATTCAAGAAAAATTAGAAGAATTTATCGAAGCTTTAAACAAAGAAAAATAGCCGAATTTGTAAATCTCCTTCCATTTGATGATTCAAAAAAACAGACAAAAACCCAATAAAATCTTCTTTTCTTTTTCTATGCTTTTAAAATTGACTGTTTTCGGGCTTAGTTTATTTACTGTTACACATCAAGAAAAGAACAAAACTCAAAAAAAAATATATATGTATTTATATTAATCTAAGATTTCGATGCTGAGCCACTATTTCCGCCAATACCTCCTCCGATAATATTAAAAATCGAACGTCGTTTACGCGTATTATCACGTCGTTGCTGTTGTTGTTGTTGTTCGTATAATTCTCGACCTTTCGGATTTTTCAATTGAATTATATTAAGTATTTGCTCACGAAATTGTTCAGCTAACTCGATCGTTGCTTCGAATTCATACGTTTGATAAATACGTGTACCATCGGATTCCTGTTGAGTATCGAAACGAAGATAGACGCGCGTATGATCTCGAAAAACAAAAAGCTCAAATAAAATTTCATAGTTCACTCGATATTCTTACCACGTCTTTTATTTAAATCTTTATCAAATAATGAACAATCAACGAGATGTTGAGTGTTTAACGACATATTTTGCCAAGGTAGACGAGAATGTTTTTCTAATAATTCGAAACGTATCTGTTCGCCGGACACATCAATACGTATTCGAATGGTTTTCGTACTGCCAATTTTATAATAATATTCGAATGTATAGATTTTTTGATTTAAACTTTCATATAAACGATTTAGATTATCAATGGGATCGAATTGAGGTTCAGGAAAATCTTGACCAGTTGGTAATGATGTATTTCGACTTGATTCACTCATTGGAGGTGTAATCGAACGAGATGAATCTTCAACTGAACTATCTTCATAATAATCATCGTCCTCATCGTCGTCCTCGTCATCTTCTTCGTTCTTATTTTCACATGAACCCGTTGATGGCAATTCAACTAAACTCAAATGAGGAAAATCATATTGACCTATAGGTCGAGCGTGTGTTAATGGAGGAAAATCATCTTCAGCTACTCCGTCATCATCAGCTATGCAGAGAGAATATTTGGACGGATCTTTCTGACTAAAGAGAAATTAAGATCTATGAATAATAAAAACAAAAACGAAAGTAAATATTACGTTAATGGTGGTTCATGATTTTCAATTGTATATTTGTAGCAAACATAGCCGATTGCTTCTTCGACAGTTGCTTGTGATGAAACAATGATATGAAGTTTTTGTCTTTGAGATTTAATATGAACAGTAAATTTTTTCGATTGATTCGAACTTAAATTTGGCTAAAAAAAACGCATCGATGAACTATCTCTTCTCTCGTTTTGAGTTTATTTTACCGTCCCATCGAATTTTGCGTATTGTGCAAAAGGATTTTGTTTATGTTTTGTTGATTGAAGGAGAGCTGTTAGAGGTGACGGTTTATGTAACGGTAAAATTGGTTCATTCCGACGTTGAAATAGACATGTATTTGAATCATCATCAGTATTACTCGTTTCGGAATGATTGATTTCATCGGAATCTAAAAAACACAAGAATATTCGATTTTAAAAATAAACCAATGGCCAACTTTTCGTATTCAGTTGAGCAGTAGCAACTGTTGGATTTTGCCAAGAAATAATCTGTACTTTTCGTTTGGCTTCATTTTCAGTTTTGATTTCATCTAATCTTCCTAGTGTTTCACAGCGAACACGTCGTACTAAAAAACAAATATCAAATGTATTCAAAAAACAGCGATTTCTTTTATTTATTTATTTTTTTTGAGAGAAAGCTTAGTCGCATAAAACATGCGAAGAACAATAAAGAAAAAAGTACTAGACTAAAGTTCGTGATCGACTTGCTTGGTTGTCTATCGGTGCTATCTGTGTTTATTGATTTTAGTAAGCAAATTATTTGACATACAAATCGATCGATTGTGATACGTGTTAAAGAGGGCCAACAAAAAAAAACAAAAATATTGGTCATTTCATTTTTGATGAGCAGTTTAGAAGAATTAGGAAAAAAAAAGTAAAATAAATCAAGCTTACAATGATCGACACATTTATTCGGATGATCTTGAAAAAGATTTTCATGAGGGTGGAAAAAATTCTCAGATTTATTTTTAAAAAAAAAAAGAATAAGTTAACACCAAACACACGAACACACGATCGAGCAACGTGAGTCAGTCAAACTGAACCTACCTTGCACATTAGTTGCTGTCCATTCAGGTGAATTTGAAAGTTCATTGAGAATAAAATCTGGTTCAGTACGAAGTAATGTAACTAAATCGGTTTTTTCAATATCAATTGATTTCCTAGGAAATGAAAAAAGAAAATCATTCGAATTTTGAAATATATTCTCAGACGATTTAGCTAAAGTTCTTCGTCTTTGTTCTGTTTCTACTTCTTGACCAATAATTTTGTCGCACAATTCTGTATCATCACAGATGATAAAACCTGTCAAAAAAAAAACAAATCGATTTGAAATTGAAATCAATTGAGATCGTATCTACCATGACGTATGCGTCTTAATATGACTTGTAGATCGCCACCGCCAAGGCTCATTTCTACCTATCTAGAACAACAAATAGCACAAATTCAAACAAAACACAATTGCGCATATTTATTTTTATGAATAGTTATTTCAATTGGGATTGGCTGTCTGATCTGTCAGTAGAAGAAGAATATTTCGTCTTATCTCAACATGACAAAGTAAAAATCAAAGTCGATGAGAAAAAAATATTGTTTTTTCGAGTTCGACATCGAGTTTATATGTTATGGAAAAAAATAACTCGTACAACTAAATTTATGAATCATATTTTTCTTGGTTATTGGCTGAAAATATGTTTATTGACGTCGATTGATTGAACCAAAGAGAGAGAAAAAAATCGAATGTCAATGTTTCTTGTTATTGTCAAGAAAAAAAACAACGACGATGACGACGACTACTTCAGAAAAGAAAACACTCATTCTAACAACAAGAAATAACCTTGTACTCATCTGGGAGACCTAGATAGATGTCAGGAGATTATGTCGAATTTATTTATATGAAAAGAGAAAAGAAAAGGAAGAACGAGATTTAGTTAATTGTTTAATGACGCATATTCACAAGCCGGTTTACAATGTCGAGTATAAGCGCCAGTTTTTGCATTGATATCAATAATTCCCAAACATTTCCAACAAAATCTTTGTCCGCAATAGTTTTTTCCACCGTGTGAACATCGACCTTTTGCTTCGGCACACGCGTGTGTTCCATAACGGCAGCATGTCATTACATCGCAACCTTCTAGTTTCATAATTGGTGTTCGACATGATTGATTCGGACATTGTTTTGTAAATTCAAGTACAGTTACATCCGAAGCTAAATCGGGATTAGCAGCACGTTCAGCATCGAATTCATCGCATGTATAACCCTTATGCCATTCGATTGAATGACGAAAACATAAAAATTGCTGACATGCATAACAAGCATAGTATCTAAATCGAAAATACAGCAGACAACATCGAGAAAAATCGTTGAAATTTAATTTACCCAAGCAGATCTTTATAATTCGAAACCATTTGTCCGGCACCACAACCTGTTTTGGATTTACACCAACGAAATTCTTTGATCTTACGTCAAGTAAATGCTGATATTCTGTTGGATCGAATTCAACTGAACAAGTCGGCATAGGACATTGAAATGTATGTAAACCTTTGCCATTGATATTATTCGAAATTGCTTGAGTAAGACACGGTACACAACAGGCAGCTTCGTGTTTGCATTTATGTGATAGATTGACTAATACCAAATCATTATCATTACAAATCGAACAGTTACCTTGACGTTGTTTTGGATAGGAAAATGATGATGCTTTTAACTCAACTGATTGAGACTATAATGAGAAAAATATCTTGTAGAAAACTAGTTTTTTTTTCGTTACTACCAACCATTTTCGAAAGAATAATAAGAAAATGCAAACGTGTCTTTTTTTTGACGATGCAATTACGAAGGAAGAGAGAAAAAAACAAGTTTATTACAGTATGTCACTGTTGAAAGGAAAAAAAACCCAAATTTTCGAGTTCGTCTATTCACTAATCAGTTCCTGTCAAATAAATCGATAATTGCTCGAATTGAGAACATTTGGATTGATACGATGATGTTGCACAAGAAGACCAAGAGTTGTAAGAGCTAATTTTTCTTCAACAGCTGGTCCTCGATTTTGCCAATATTCACCGAAAACACCGTGTGAATCGGCTGGATTCAATTGTGAAACAGTCCAACCGGCTTTAGCAATTGCGACTGTAAGTCGATGCATGTCTTGATCAGCGAGTAATACTGGAATTCTACCTTTATATAAAGGATCTTCGAATTCATGAGCAAATTGAGATAAAATAGTATTGTCAATTTGACGAAGATCCATACATGGTAAAGCGAAAATAACAGCACGAATATGTTTATAATTCGGTCCATTTTGTTCGAGTACTGTTCGTATGGCTAATGCAGATGTTCTTTGTACTATTGAATCGATACCAATTTCTCTACCAGCAAAAACACCGAGACCAATGCCGGTTTCAACAACAATTTTAACACCTTCGTTATCACAAGCTTGTAAACGTAGTTTAACCATATGCATCAAATCTCCTAATAAACGATCTTGTTCTAATTTACCATCTGGTCGAGATTTTCTTCGTTTGAAATCTCTTTCATTAGCTAATGCTGGTTTATCTCCACTAGAATCGATTTCATATATTTCTTTCCAATTCGATACATAATGAAGAATATCACCTAAATCATGTTTTCGTCCAGCGAAATCAATGCCTGTAACTGAAACTAGTTTAATTCGATTTGGCCAATCGTCTTGTAATTCTCGTCGTATGGGTTTACCATCGAATTCCATTAAAATCGGACATGTAGAAATACGAATAACAAACTTCATACGAAACGCTTCTTCGCCACACTCGGTTTTTCCTTGTAAAGCATGCTTAAGAAATTCTAGACCACCAACTTTTTCAATAAATTTTGCAGCGTAAACTTTATATGACTGTTCCCATTTGATAATTTCTTCTACTTTCATTGAAAAATAAGATTTTGATTTACTTGGAAATGAAATAACAGCTGTTGGTGCCATGGTTTCAATAGACTTTCTTATTTGGAAGTCTTTAACACCTTGAACGATATATTTTCCAGGAATATTTGCAAAACCAAAATTCTCTTCAAGAAATTGTTCCATCTGAGAAGTTTCATATTCACATCGACCGTTCATTGGTCCGTTCTTATCCATTGGATTCAGAATTACAAGTTGATTGAACAGTTTTTCAATATCTTTGTTGCTAGAATGATCTACTCCAAAGACGTAGACGAGATACGAAGATGATTGAAGTGATAAACTGACATTTTTTTCGACTAATGCATCTGTTGAATTATGTATTGCAGTCTTGTCAGTTTTACCTGAATCTTTTCTTGTACTAATTTTGCTTACCACAGATGTTGGTACAATAGTATCATTAGTTTTCTTATTGTTTTTAATCGATATTAAATTTATCACTGGGGAGTCATCTTTCTGCACTAATTCTATTCCAAACGATATTCTAAGATCTTCTTTTAATTGCTGAATTTGTTTAGTCCATTCGTCAATATCGATCTCAGCAAAATGAGTATTACTACGACTATTATCAAAACTGTCTGTTAATTGTTTAATCATCATCATTGATTCCTTCATTTTATTTTTAACTAAATCTTTAATATCATTTCGAGCTTGTTCAGCTGTTATTTGAATTCTTTGAATAGAATTTTGTTCCCATTGATCGATAAGCGTTGACAAGTTATTGATAATATGATCTTCTTTGAGATCTTCTCTTAATTTTGAACAATCTTGTTCAAGTTTGTCTCGTTGTTGCAATAGGCCAGTTCGATGCTCATCTGCATGTGCCTGACAAAATGATTGTTCACCACCAGCGCTTGTCGTATAACGATGATCATTATTTTTGCGCGATCGACAATTGTCTCTATTCGAAGACATATTCACCACAAAATACGAAATATATTCAAGAAATACACGTGCATCATGCAACAAGTTTTTTTTTCTTTCTTCATTCCTGCTACTACCGAGGAAAAAACCAAATAGTATAACAAACGAATCAGAAAAAATCATATCGACGAGCACCAAGAGGTCTCTGAGTCGTGTTCTCTTTCTTTCATTTATTTCTAAATGTTTTTTTTATGAATTACAATTAGTAAATTGATGATTCAAATTATAGCAAAATTTAATTTCTTTGAGAAGATTATCCGAATTCATTGAAACATAGATAGCTGATGCGAAGAGCTTCGAATTTTTAGCAAGAAAAGCATTTTTAATTGATGATATGCTTGGATTTTTAATCGATCGAATATCAGGAATATTCAATGCCGAATATAATCGTTCGATTGTTGTGTAATAATCCGTTGGTGTTTTATAATGGCAACTACCTAAAAAAAACAAAAGTTTAATTTTACGAAAAAAAAAATAGAATGAAAATTTTCAGCAAATCTAACCATGTTTTTCCCATTGTGATTGAATGAGATCTTCATCAGGCATCATACAGAAATAACGTTTAACAAATGTCATATTGAATTGTTTGTCATTCACACAATTACGTGGATGATCACGAACTGATTTAACTTTCGATGCTTGTGGCCATAAACCGTGAACAACTAAATCGAAATGAGCTTGATTAATACATTGAAAATCTCGTGTTCGAGCTGACTCCGAAAGTGAATCACAATATGTTGGTGTCCTATTTATAAATGAAAATAATTGAATAGATACGCAATGAAACATATGTGTATCTCCTACCAGGAAAGAACTAATTGTAGATAGGATGCTTTAGCTACTGTATTCGACCATTCATGTGATTTTGATGACCAATTGTAATCAAAATTTGATTTAAAGTTTGATGGTAATGGACACCAATCTTTAGTACCTAATACATCGCATGAACAGAATAAGAGCACGAGAGTAGATAAGCAGGAAACGACTATCAATGAAAATGATTTTAATTGTTTGAATAATAAGAAATCAAATGATCATTTACCTAGGACATTTTTTCCCATGGTTGCAGTTTGATTTTTTCAAACTATTATCTGATTAGGCGTACTTTTTAGTATATATATACAGTATGATTATCTTTATTTTTCAATCAAAATAGATTTTAAAGATTAAATAAAAGTGGACTGAAAATATAGGATTACATAGTCTTATAATCGAACCATTTCCATAGATACTGAAAATTGATATGATTGAAATTATTTTGTCGATATTTATTGGTAACAAAAAAAAAAAACACTCAGTGCATATATACATTTGTCTAAAGAACAAATCAAAAGTCAAAAGTTTATTGTGTATAAGTTAAGTCTGAATAAACAGGAAAATGATCTGAAGGAAAAAGACCGTGTTCATCATGATAATCATCGACTTTAGTCTCGCCAGCTACTCGATAGACGCTATTCGATGAAATCCAAATGAAATCAATTTTCGGTCCGTAACCAGCCGATCGAAAACCATTGAATGTCGATGCTTCACCATGTTGATATGTGTCAACAAAGCCAGCTTGTTTCATTTGTTGAATTTCAGATGCTTGTTGTCCTAAGAGAGTCAATTCATCGGGAGGTGTTTCACCTTCGACTTCTTCAGGCCAATTATTAAAATCACCGAGAACAATAACTTTATCGATATGATCGTTGTTTTGTTGAATTTGTGAGAGAAGAACAGGTATCGAATGATGACGAGCATTTTGAGATGGAAAATCGATGTGAAGATTGTAGATGATGTAAGGATGATGAGTGATTTTATGTTCGAAATGAGCTCGAGTACATGCACGAGAACTTTTCGCATCCCATGCTCGACCTATTTGTGATGGATGTTCGTTGAACCAGAATGTTTTGGTTGATAGAAGTGAAAATAAATCATGACGATAGAAGATAGCATTGGTGGTTGTCTTTGATTCATTGATTTCTTTGCCTATCCACGACCATTTATTTGATGATCTGTGAAAAACGAAAACTGATACGTTTTTTTTGTGTAAATTATTGAACTAACTCATTTAAATCTTCGACAATTTCATTTAGTTGCAATGGATCACCTTCCTGTACGCCGACAATCAACGGTTGCATATTTTCAAGACATTTTTTCAAAATCGGTCGTCGTTTTTTCCAGTCATTTGGCGTGCCATGATCCAACGATTCATGCCGTATATTAAAAGTACAAACACGTACAACAGACTGATCTATTTCTTGTATTTTGTTCATTTTTTGTATTACTGTTCTGTTGATTCTGCATACATGTATGGATTGGTAGTAGAAAAAGGCAATAATAAACTAAATAATATACGGTAGAGGCTCTACTGTCAATAATTTATCATCAATTCCGCTACTATCAATGTAAACTCTCGTGCATATCATCATCTTATAATGTGATGAACAGATTTTCAATAATAATATTTCATATATTTATTTAATAAATAAAACAATTCTTTACATAAATGACAAATAAGGTCATTAGCCTCAAACTTCATTTAATTTTCTTTTGTAAACGTTTCGAGATTGTTTAATTAAAAGATATTGTTTTCTAACTAATAACAATACTTTGTCAATTTTCAATTGTTAAGATCTCAATATAATTACCTTTCATATCTCCCGGAAGTACAACCGCCCTACCGGAGATTGGTTTTATTCATCCTAAGAGAATTTCTATTTATTTTATATAGAAACACAAAAAATTTTCCTTTTTTTCCCTCAACTATGCTAATCAAATCGAACAAGAAGAAATAAACAAAATTTAAATGCACAACTAGATTTTTTCTTTCGATTTCATTCCAATTAATGATCATGTCAACTTGATGACATACACATATAAATATCTGTCTTTCTGTTAATCTAAATCTAATTTTTCAAAAATCTAACACGTCAAATGAAAAACGTTGTTCATTACTTCTTATCCTCTATTTGACAGATTCGGTTTATTAAATTTTCTCGCATATGAAAAGGTGCACATATCCGAAAGAAGAAGAAGAAAAAAATGCCTTTTGATCTAGAAAAAGAACCTATCGTTTTTTTTTATATCTTTTCATCTTTTTTTTTCTTCCCTTTAGTTCCTGTATGTTGATATAATCTTGTCATTATAGATCTTCTTTATATATAAAATTAAACTGATTTTGTCAGTCGAAAAAAAAAGCACAATGTCTCTCATCATTTTCCTTCTCGATCTCTTCTTTTTGCATATATAAACTAATAATATATCGCATGACAATACCTGTACACACGCAATCGAAACAATAGAATAAAATATGCCATTCTTCAACAACGACAAATACGATTAACAATTTTCCCTTCGCTTTTCCCTTTGCTCTATTCTATGCTTGCCTCTTTCTTTTTTTTTTTATTTAAGTCAACATTAAATCTGATTTTGAATACATTACATAGACTGATGATAACTATTCTTTAATCGAGAACAACTAAGCACGCAATACTTGACAAGCTGAACAAGTTCTGGAAAATCCTTTTCCTTCTCTAGGATCTCTTTCTATTTTCTTCTTTTTTTTTCGTAGGGTCTTAATTCTTATCAAAATATTTCTTATTCTCACTTTCTCTTCTTTTCTCTTCTTTATTCTGTTTAGCCTAAAGAACGAGAGAGAGAGAGAGAAAGAAAAAGACGAAGAAGCTATAAAGCATTGCTATTATTATTATTATTATTATTAAACGAGAAATGAAGAAAGGAGAAGAACTGGATTTGTGTCTACATTTACAATCACACATATTGTATTGTTAATGAAAATATCGTGCAAAGAATATTCCAATCAAATATTAAATTATTTCGGGGCAAAAGCTCGTACGTATCATTAAATCTAATTTTTTTGTAATCGGCTGTTTCCTCTTTTTCTTTTTATTAAAAAAGCCAAACTACTAGTTATGTCGATTTAATTTGTCATTTAATTCTAAGCACAATGTTACGTGAAAGAATAAATCATTTTCATTTTCCTTTACATTCTGTCACAATAAATGGGACTATTTTTTTTTTATAAAAAAAAAGATCATTTTCTTCTTATTTGACTTTGGAAACCGATAATGACATGTTATATTTTGAAAAGTATAATTCGCTCGAACATTGACAAGCGCAGTCCGAATCTAACGCCGTATGACATTCATTAGGCCCTTGGGGATTTACATACAACAGTCTCTATGCGCATATAAAAAGAGAGACAGAGAGAGAGAGGGGAAAATAAGTCGAAGCTTTCTCTCTTGTTCTTTTTTTTTCTTTATCCCGTTTTTCTTGCCTTCAAAATTCACTTTCTCCTAGCATTTGATGTTGTTTTAATTAAAACTGAACGAGCGAGAGTGTCGGTGATTTTTTTTTGACTCTTACATGCAATGCTCCGCCCTGTCAAAAATGCCTTTAAGCCTTTCCTTCTTCTCTGAATGAAAAAAAAGCGAGAAGAAGAAGAAGAAAGAGAGAACAAGGTTTCGACAATTGCCAAAGCTGGTCGATTTTCTGCTTCATCAACAAGCTAGGGAAATTAGTATTCTTTTCTGGAAAAAAAGGTATAGCACTTGCACACACACACGCGCGCGAATTGCCTTTATTTTAAAGAGCAATAACAGAAAATAAAAACCGACATTAAACATTAATTGAAAAAGAAACTTGAACAATAAGTATCTTCGAAGAAGTAACGTTTGACTTTTTCTTCATTTATTCTAGTTATTGTCTATGACAACAACAAACTCGACAAAAGTCTGTTGTTGACTTTGCTTGTCAGATGAAGCTATTCTATGTTAAACATGTTTATCTATCATGAGCAACCACTTGTTGGTAATGCTCATATTTATTACAATTCGATTGAAATCTAAATTGATGATCTATTCGACAACATTGGATCTTATTGAAGGTATGAAAGTAGACAACAAAAAAAAGAACGCAAAACAAAATCATCATCATTTCTTTTGTGTCTTTATTTGGCAGATTGTTTCTATGAAAAACGAATTGATATATCATTACACGAAAATAATGATTTATACGATCGTTGGATATCGGAAGTCGATTGTCTCGATCGTTGTTTAAAATTTCAGCCACAACCTTGCCGATCATTCGAACATTGGCGATCGAATCGACATGGACTTTGTGTACTTGCAAATAATTCACTAGCCAATCAACCGACTCTTATTCGTCCGAATTCATTTGTTGATTATTATGAAATCGATTGCCGAAAAGATACCAAAGGTAAATGACATTTTGGCTTTCTCATTGATTATATTTGAATTCTCAATTAAGCTTTACGTTTACAAACAATAACATGTCCAGGTGATCGATTAAAAGCTCTTGTAACATTGAACGGCATCGATCCGAATTATATTCATCTTGGCGATAGTCAATGTAAACCTGAATGGTTCAATGAAACTCATGCTGAATTTCACACTCATGTCGATAATTGCTCATTGGTAATGGAATATTAAATGTCGAAATATGTCTATCATTAGGGAAATCTTCTTCTTCTTCTTCTTTTTTTGTTCTTAATAGATTCTAACTGATGGTTCAATTATTGGTAAACTTCGTTGGGAAGGTGTCAATAAAGAAAATAATGAAGCACGACAATATGAACGGTTTTTTCTTTGTCCAAGTGATATCTATCAAATACGGCAAGCTCATTGGATATCAACAACACATCGACCATTGCCGATGATAACACATGTCGCAAGTACGATTCGACATTCGCCAACATCATCATCAGGACATATTCATGACGATCAAACAAGTAATACACCTATCTATCGAATAAATATCCAATGGAATCTATTCAATCGAACGTATATCTGTCCTCAATGGTGTTCGATATCATTGTATTCATTAATCCATGTTAAATTCGATGAGACTAGTTTAGCAACATCGACATTTTTCATTGATTCATGTGATCTTATTGGACTCCATCCATATTCGAATTACTTTCGAACACGACGGTTAATTTCTCGCGGGTAAATTCTCTCGTGTCAAATTCTATTTCTTATGCGTTTTTTTTTCTTTTCTTAAGTTGTTCAACGGATCCAACCATAATCCATTTACCTTCCAAACTTAATTCTTATTCAGCCTATCATTATTCATTCTATCTCTACAATATACTCAAAGAACCGATACCATTTCAAATACAATGTAGACTTCTAACGAAATCTCCTTCGATATCATCGAATTGTTCTTCGATACAAACATTCGATAATGATGAACAATTTATTCATACAAAATTCGAACGAAAAGATTCTCCTTATCTTACGTTTCGTTCATCAGAAATCCATGTGCAAAGACAAATATCATCTCAACAAAATCGATCGTATATCTCAAGTAAATTCGTTTTCTTGCTTGCCGTTTTCTGCTTATGATCATCGATATTTTCAGGTTCGTCTACTTCGATCTTGCCCGTCCACTATATCCAGTGCTTTTTATTTGCCTTGCCTTTATTTATTCATCGGACTATTTTTTTAATTGTATGCAATTAATTTAAAGGAATATATATATATATATATAGTTCGCTCTCTGTTTGTTGTTTTCTCTGGAATAAAATATATCTGTCCCTTAATTTTGTTCTGCACTTTTATTTACATATCATTTTTATGAATTATTCATCTATGAATAGGACACTCAATAAAGTACATACAGAAATAATATTAACTAAGTACACATACTCACGATACTTAAATATCGATTTCGTGAATAGATGTTTTTTTTTACTTTTACAATATCCGATTTATTCATACCTGTGTATACAAAAACGAAATTAGTATGAATAAACGAGAAAGAGAACGAGGGACAAGAATAATATCAACGAGTATATAAAAATACGTCTGCATATCCAGTAAATCGAACATTTAGTCTTTTTTTTCTTCTCGTTTACTGCCATGAAATTCGCTGTTATTCTTTTCGTCTCGGCATTGATCCTTGTAGTTAATGGCAATCCATTCAATCGTGAGTAAGTAATATCCTCAAATGAGTAATTATTACTTAGAAACAACAATAAATACCTCGTTTTTTTTTAAAGATGTGAATGCAAAGCCGTTTCGGATACTATACATTTTCCATTTCATTCATGGAAAATATCTTCATGCAAATTGTGTCAATGCACAAATGCAGCTATGACAAATTGTGAAGCAGCATGTCGATCAATGGTTGAAAATTATGTTGCAACTGGCTGTGGTAAAGTAACTAAAGGTTCAAAAATAAAATATTCATTCAAAGCAAGTTCTTGTGCAAGTGGCATTGGTACAGAAGTTTACACATGCGCTTAATTATCTTAGAAAAGACGATATATATTTCTCATTCTTCTCCTTTTTTTTCTATTTAGTTAGCGTGCTTCTGTTTTCTTTTCGAAAATATTTAATAAATAAACATTTATGAATTTGACTTTATTTTATTTATATTGAACAGAAAAAGTAAAAAAAAACATGTATGTTACTACAACAACACTCGAATTCATACGTCAAATCGATTTAATTTCATTTTTTGCTTGATCGAAATGTAATTCACTTGTCTATTTTCTCCTCTCATTCTCTTTCTTCTTGACACATCAATAAAATTTCATTTCTGATCTATAAAGGTGTGTGTGTGTGCTGAAGAAAAAAAAAGAAATTCCTCGAGAGAAAAGTTTTGTTGTTATAAGTGTCGATCGTTTAATATAAAGTAACAGAGAAGAAGAAAAAAAAAAGAAAGCCTTTTTCTAAATGACAATGTCGTCGTCGTCATCAACTACAACAACAACAGCAGCAGCAGCAACAACAAGAAATTTATTTGATCGACCTGAATTACTCGACAATCAAACACGTTTAATTCTATCGGCTGATGCTAAACCGAAACGTTTAATTCGTAGTGCCACACGTTCAGCTGGTATAACTGTCATACGTGATCGTTCGGAATCGGTGACAAGTCGTTCAGTTATACCTGAAACCGATGATGAACTCGATGAAAATGATGATGAATATTCTATGCAACAACAAAATTTGCTCAATCAAGACGCGAATTACGATACAGATATTGAACAAGAACACGAAATCACAAAAGATTACTCATGTAAAGGACTCTATCTTGATGAATGTCGTCGTTATAATGTCATACCATCGACATATTTCTTACGGCATATTGATAATGATATGTTAACAATACGTTATTGCGGTTTAAAACCGATTAATATTAAAGTTATGGTGCCTGCATTGAAAATTAATACAATGATAACTAAACTTGATCTCAGAGAAAATGGTTTAGGCTCTCGAGGAGCAATTTATATATCGCAATTAATACGTGACAATGAATATATAACCGAATTGAATCTTTCAAATAACGATATTGGTTTCCAAGGTGAAGTCATTTCCTCAATCATTGATTTTTCTTTCAAAAAAAAAACTATTTAGTAAAGAATTTCTTTTTCGCGTTCTATAGGTTGTAAAGCCTTATGCGGAGTACTTCGTTTAAATCGAACGATACGTCGTCTATATCTCGATGGCAATCGTTTCAATGATGATTGTGCACCATATTTTGCTGAAGTATTCTCACAAAATGAATATCTTAAATATATAAATTTGAATAAGAATTTCTTTGAAAATGAATCAACAGGCAAATATTTCGGCAAATCATTAGCAGAAAATCAAACACTCGTTGAATTTCATCTCGCATGGAATCATTTACGTGCTAAAGCCTGTGGTCTTTTACTTAAACCATTAGCTACGAATGCCTGTCTAACATTACTCGATCTCTCATGGAATGGTGCACATTTGCTAGCTGCTAAAGCAATTTTTGAATTATTAAGAAAAAATACAACTCTGGAAAAATTATATTTAGACAACAATCAATTGAATACAGAATGTGCAACTTATATTGGTAAAGGTTTAGCTAGGAATATGACACTACAATTATTGACATTGAGTGGAAATCCATTGGAATCAAGCGGTTGTTATGCGATCGTACGTCCATTATTAAAACATTCGACATCAGCACTTGAAACGATTGATCTACGTGGAATTATTGTCAATAGAGATTTTCTTGATTTAGTCACGGAAATTTCCATGATATTAACAAATTTAAAGATTAAATTAGGACGAGGAAAAGAAGAAGAAGAAAATAACGAATTAAATACAAACTAGTTTTTGATATATACAATGAAGAAAAATATTAAAATAAAATTTTTAAAAAAATACGTCAGAAATTTAATTCTTTATAATCTCTTCTGTGTATAGAAAGCTAAAAAAAGAACGACAAATAGCTTTTATTTTTATAAGACATGATTGTTTATTTTTCAACTGAATAAAATGTCAAAGATTTACTCGTTGTGCAGGCATGATTTCCGGCCGAATCGATGTTTGTTTCCATCGAAGACATCCTCGAAGTTTCGTACTCAATTCTGGATTCGAGAAAACTGTCACAAATGGAAAAAGTAAAACAATATAATAAGATAGAAAGACAGCTACGCTTTCGACATCAACACCGATGTCATTCGATAGACCACAAATGCGTAAAAGTATCATGAAACCATACGGACAAGTTACAATTAAATAGAGAAATGAGATCGATAGTAATTGTATTGTCATTTTTCGATGTTTACGCCATGTTATTGCTTGACGCATACGTTGTTTTTGTCTCAATACACGTAATAATAAAGCTATACTAAATACAACGATTGTTAAACTTGGAAAAATACAATTGACTATAGTTTCAAATATACGAAATGCCATTGAATCATATAAACAAACAGAAAAAGCAATTAAACCGATGCCATCTGAAATATTTTCACATGGTGGATAGAAATAAACAATAAAATAGAACACGAAATAATAAGTTACAATTAAAATTATAGGTAAATAATGAAGAACAAATCGTTGTTTAACTGTAACGAGCCAACCATCATGAAATATAAGAATATGTCGTTCGACGGTTGTCCAAGCGAAGAGTGCAATTTGTAGAACATAGAAAGCCCAATCAATAAAAGCCCAAATTTGACAAAAGAAATACGGTCTTTTCCAATTAGTTCCATGCAAATAATAGTAAAGCATCCATGGATACATTGAAACTTCACACAAAAGAACAGTTAGAAGAAGAACAATAAGAACATGATTATTCAATGCACGACGTTGATTACGATCGAATAGGAAAACATAAAGTACGAATAGTGTACAGAAAAATGATGGAATCAAAAAGATTAAATATGACCAAAATTTAAAATTGGATGAAATTAACTTAGAAGTACTCATTGAAGAAGTATTAGAGGTTGTTTGAACTGAAAATATCAAATGAGCGTTCAACGTCGACGTAGAAAAGAATATTTACATGACTTTTTGTTGCACTTGAGAGTCTTAAGAAAAATTATTTTAAATTTATCTTTATCTTTTAATCGATGTGTCGTCAAGTGATATTTCAGTTTAATTAATTACGCAGGCTATTTTATTTTCATTAACATCAGACGTCTGTTTTTCTCCTCAATTATAGAAGAAATTTTATTTAAAAAGCAATCAATCATTGTAAATTTATGAATTAAAAAAACAAAATTATAAAATCAAAATATTAGTTTTTGCGTTTATTTTTATTTGACACTGTTCTTCGTTGTCTACCTCCTGATTTTCTATTCCCATTGTTCGTCGTTTGTGAATTCGATGGCGCTGATAAGTATACCGATCGTATGCTCGGATCAGCAATACCAATACGATACGGGTTGTGTAAAGATTGTGATTGTGAATCGCCTGTTGTTATTTCAATTTCTGATGTTGTCCAAGAAGGTTGATTTTGCTTGATGATCGATGATTTTTTTAGACTTTCATCGTCATCGTCGTCGCCAATTGTTATAATTTCATCATCACTACTACTACTATCGAGAATTATTTGATTCGTTTCTTTTTCAGTTGGTTCTTGCTGAAAGAAAAGAAAAGTAGAAAAACAAAAACTTTTATCGTATGAAATTGATTTACGTACGCATGTAGTTTGGTTGTCATCGTCGAGAGCGACGATTTCGTTTGAATTTTGATCCGATGTGTCCTGAGTGTTTTCATCAAGATTACGAGGCTCAACAACAACGGTACCAGCAGCTACTGTTTCCTTTTGAGCTTGTTTTTTGACACGACGTTGCCATGCAACATCGAATTCTTCATCCGACGATTGATTGTCGTTATTTGACTGTTCGCTATGGACTGAAATTGATTTCTTGGGACCAAATGGTTTCCACGCTAGATCATTGTCATCTTCTTCGATATAATCCATGCCTAATTGTGTTTCATGATGTTCAACGTTTGCAAATGATCTCGAACGTTTAAACGAATCGATATAGGCTCGTCGTTTAGGTCCTGATGAGTCAAGAATTTGTACAGAAATTGGTTGTGATGCTTTACGTTTGATAGCATCCGTTGATAATGCTGTACGTACAGTTCGTTTTTGTCCTGGATGAATACGTATACGTGGCGTTTTAGCATCGAATAAATGTCGTTCAAGTGATGAATACGTTGGTGAACGACGTAAAGCTTCGAGAATTTCATCTCGAATATTTCCATTGGATTTTTCTCGTTCAATTGTATTCAATGCATCACATATATCATGTATACGACCGATTTCACGATCGAATTTATGTTTATATTCATCTAAATCATCATGAATTTGATTGATTAAATTACGTTGACTCATTGCATTCGTTCGAGTTTGAAGAATTTTACATGATTGTTTCATAAGATGAACTTTTAAATCTCGTGTCCATTTAATTAAATGATCGAGTTTAGCACGAAGAGTTTTTTGTTCCGTTGAATATTTACTTGTCATGATAAATTTCTATCGAACAACACTTGCGTACACTGTTATGAACCAAGTTCTCATTGAGTTCAAACCAATGAAAAAAATGAAATTCTGCACTTATTTTACATTCAACTACTAAAACATCAACGACATCTGGTAACAGATTTCAAATACCTCGATTGTTACATCAGTTTTATTTGTCAATCTATCATTTCGATTGATATATAAATCAACTGTCTAATTGTAATTAGTACATCAAAAGATATTTTCTAATCAATCATCTCTTTTTTTAAACGACATACATTCTCATTAAAAATTCCATTATCATAACTAGTATAATCGATTTACAAATTGTCTTTTACTATATAAATTCGTTTTAAAAGTCACGTTCATTCTTTTGTTCAAAAATTGAAAGTTTATTCAACTGAAATCTATTGTTTCTCAATTGCACAATCGTATATCCCTCTCTCTCTCTCTCTCAACGACCTTTGTCGTTCAATCGCATCGTAGTTGACTATCTCATTGTGTTCTATTACATCATTTTTATTCCTTTGTGCTCTGTTACTTTTGAATCCGATCGGGGAATTATTTAATAGACTTCCGGGTATAGAATCTTTGTTACTCTGTCAAGGTTAGTCCGTCTGACTATCGATTCTTTAATGACAATATCAGGTAGAATTGGCAAACGAACGTTTTCTTTTTGTCCCTGCCTGCCTGTGCCTGTTACTATAATTAATTTAACATCGCTTCTTTCTTCTTTTTTTTTCTGTTTCTTGTCTCTCGAATAAAATGTCGAAGGTGATGATGGAATGAAATAAAGAGAAAGAAAAGAAAAGAAAGCCAACGAACATATACATGTGTGTGTGCGTGTAGTTCATTTTTTTCTCTCTTCTCTCTTTCTCTTTTTCTTTCTTTCTTTTCTAACTAATAGTAATGTTTGATGGTGTTGGCAGTAATACAACTAGAAACTAAAACGTGTGCATGAGAATACGAACAGACGTCAAATTATCATGGAAGAAAATCTTTTGAATGAACTTGAGAATATGACTACATCTACGAAATGTTTCGACGATCTAACGAACAATAATTATTGTACCGATGACGAACAAGTTTGTTCTCGCAAAGAAATTCGTTCGAATTGTACATTTTTATGTTTTTTTTTGAAAGGATACTTCACTTCTTCATCAATTGGCGATTAAAGATCGTCAATTAATCCTAGCTGCTAAATGTGGTAAAGTTTTGTTAGAAGAAAAAGAAGAATTAGAACGACAAATTGACCTACTTAATCATGATTATCAACAACGAATCGATGTTCGTTTATAGAAATACATTTCTTTTCATTGCTTTTTCGTTTTTTTTTCTTATTCAAATAGAAACTCGAACAAGAACGACATGAATTACGATTATTTATCGAACGAATTCAACATGAATGTGAAAATAAAATCGCCGAATGTAACGAAGATAAATGTGAATTAGCTCGTCAATTGAATGATTTTCGTCGTGAACAACGTTTTCATGATGAACAACAAACGAAATCGATTCAAGAACTCACCGAAAACAATTTCAAACTTGCTCAAGATCTTCAATTTGTATTTTGAATTTTAAGAGACTAAATTTGTATTCCGATGTGTTTTCTCTTCTTCGTAGAGTCAAACGAATGAAATTCGGTCACAAGATCAATTGAAAATTCTTCGAAATCAAATCGATATTTTCTCACAAACAACTTCCGAACAAACACAAGAAATATCATTGCTAAAACAACAGGTTAGCTATTTATTCGACCTTGAATTGTTCTTCAAATAAAGATCGATTTTCTTTCTTTTTATTTCTAGCTTGATAATCTTCAGTGTCAATACGTGCAACTCGAATTCGATCATCAGTTATTCATCGATGAACGTGATGTTTTAGCACATAAACTTGATGAATGTCAACGAAATTATTTGTCAATTGACGAGCAATATCGATCATTACAAGAATTAGTAAGATATTTTATTTATGTATTTTACAATGAAAATCATCGTTCATATAGAAATATCAAAATGAAAAAGAACTCAACGATGCACATGAACTCATACAACGTTTATCCCAATATAATCCGGAAAATCGTGTTGTGAATTCTCTTATGCAGGAATTACAAGATGAATTCGGATTTTATCCAATGGGAAACACACGTTTCAATTCAACTGTTATTGACGATGATGATGATGATAATAAGGAAAATCTCGTTCAACAACGAGATTGCCCAATGGAAGATGATGATGATGATGGTGTAGAAATATCGCAAAGTCATAGTACATCAATGATCAATGAGAAATGTCTTCTAGATGAACTTCTTCAAACAGAAGAGGTAAGAAAAGAAAGAGGAAATCATACTTTATACAAATGTCACACGAGACATTGCTATCAAATTACATTTGCCTATGAATAGGTCATATCTGAGAACATAAATATAATCATATACCTTGTCTTTTTATTTAGTTCAAACGTGAAATCGTTCTTGTATATAAACAATTACGTTCACTTTGTTTGGAATTAATTTATATTCATACACATTCGTATTCAAATAATATGTCAATATCATCGTCAATTAGTGATACAGTTGATAAAGTCTACGATCGTTTACAGAATGGTTGTTTAATAAGTATTTTATTTGAATTAAAAAATTTAATTAAAGATATGATGGATAATGAAGATATGATTGTACATAAAAATGAAATCAATAATTTACCTAATTCAAATACGATCCTACCGTCACCATCCATAGCAACAATTAATAGTTATACATCAGCTTTTGATGATGTTAATTTATTAGTTTCACCTTCTTCTCCGCCTGTATAATTAAAAACAAAATTCTGTTTTTTCTTTTCTTTCGTCTTTCTGCATCCTATTCTCTGTTTTTGCTGTTGTTTATATCGACTTTTTTTTTGTACTTTGTGTACTGAGCTTAAATACGAATATAAATATATTTCATATTTCATGTGTGGTATAAAAGTCTTCAAAACGAAAACAAAAACGTCGATTTATTTTATCACAAGTTTTTAAAACAGAAGGTATAAATTAAAAAAAAAAACTATCAGCCAGTAACGCAATGAATTTGTTATGCTAATTGATTGGTAGGTCTACAACACATGCGTTTTCCAAAGAAATCACTATTGCGCTTCTTGAAGGTTGAAAATGAATTTGATATCATTAGGCCTGATACCTGTACGATTAATGAACTTTAATTTTGGTCGAAATTGTTTTAAAAATTACATTCTTGAGAATGATGAGATAGACGAGATTTGTTTATTCGGACTTGTCGATAACTCATATGTAATATTGTATTATTTCAGTATATAGTCATTTAATGTGGTTAAAAGCTTATTCCTATTTTTTTACAAGATAGTCAGTTCGTTAACTTCATTTTTATGGTTATTTTAGAAATGGGTATTTTCGAATATTCTTAATTGTAAAGTAAAACATCTTAATAGAGGTTACAAAATGTATTCTATTTGTGAATAATGTCATCATTTAAGAGGTAATTGAACCCCTTGAAACTGATTGCGTTCATTATCGAATCAACCTTATCTTTATATATAACAACGACAGGTGGTAATATTCAATCAAATCAAACAACATCAACTGTTCCACCGACAGCCAAATTGTTACGACTCAATGTTGGTATAACAACAGGTCTTCATGAGCCACCTAAACGTATACTTGTTGTTTGTTCAAATCATTCTCGAGGAATACATTTAAGTGAATTTGCTGAAACATATAATATCTTACGACAAAAATTCGGAAATAATGAAGGAATTGAATTTATTCTCGCATCACCCAAGGGTGGATCTGTAAGTTTGACTTTCAATCTTCGACATTCGAATTCATTTTTCGTATCTATATATAGATACCAATCGATTCATCATCTCATCCACGTACAGATCTCGAACGTGATCAATGGTCATCAGCTGTACATCTTCTTTCTCTTGCATCGAATCCAACTCTTGATCATCAATATGCTCAAGATTATGATGCGATTTATCTTCCGGGCGGACATGCATCACTATTCGATTTAGTCGATAATCGATCATTGAAACAATTAATTCTCGATTTTGACACACAAATGAAGCCTATCGTAGCTATTGGTCATGGAGTTATTGGTCTTGTCAATACTCGACGAGAAAATAACGGCAATTCATTGCTTCACAATCGAGTACTCACTGGATTTTCATTAGAAGAAGAACTATCGTCATCATCTGAAAATCTCGTCGAACAAGTTCCATTTGTTTTAGAAACTAAACTTCGTGATCAAGGTGCTATCTATCTCAAAGTCAATCATGACAAAGAACATGTCCTACAAGATGGTCTTCTCTTAACGGGCCAGAACTCCGCGAGTACAATTCAGTT
>ERZ778019.240-NODE-240-length-123954-cov-22.084359_pt1 | contig 123954 bp, 132 predicted proteins | sample MGYA00375749_ERZ778019 | MGnify/ENA primary metagenome ERZ778019 (study PRJEB29350, sample SAMN05389821) | bioreactor metagenome | isolation source: Ammonium sulfate bioreactor | place: South Africa: University of Cape Town | collected 2014-03-17 ... | reverse complement strand
AGAGGCAGTAGAGGCAGTAGAGGCAGTAGAGGCAGTAGAGGCAGTAGAGGCAGTATCAGAATCCACCAAAAGAAAAGCCGGGACAAGCCCGGCTTTTTCTTTTATCACTCAGCAGCTGCTTCAGCAGCGGCCGGGCGGTCTACCAGCTCAATGTAAGCCATAGGAGCGTTGTCACCAGCACGGAAACCGCATTTCAGAATGCGAGTATAACCGCCGGCGCGCTCCAGGTAGCGCGGGCCCAGTTCATTGAACAGCTTAGCCACGATCGCGTTATCGCGAGTACGGGCAAATGCCAGGCGACGATTAGCAACGCTATCAGTCTTGGCAAGGGTGATCAGCGGTTCAACTACACGACGCAGCTCTTTTGCCTTAGGCAGAGTCGTCTTGATGATCTCATGACGAACCAGGGAGCTGGCCATGTTGCGGAACATAGCCTGACGATGGCTGCTGTTCCGGTTCAGTTGACGACCACTCAAACGATGGCGCATGACCTTATCCTTCTAACTAAATCTGTGAAACCCGTAATCTGGATTACTCGTCAGCGATGCTGGCGGGCGGCCAGTTCTCAAGGCGCATGCCAAGAGACAGACCACGGGAGGCCAACACGTCCTTGATCTCAGTCAGGGACTTCTTACCGAGGTTAGGAGTCTTAAGCAACTCAACTTCGGTACGCTGTACCAGATCACCAATATAGTGGATAGCTTCTGCCTTCAGACAGTTCGCTGAACGAACTGTCAGCTCCAAATCATCGACAGGACGCAGCAGAATCGGATCAAACTCGGGTTTCTCTTCTTTCTTCTCGGGCACGCTGACATCGCGCAGATCCACGAAGGCTTCCAGTTGCTCTGCCAGAATAGTGGCGGAACGACGGATGGCTTCTTCCGGATCCAGAGTACCATTGGTCTCCATGTCGATAACCAGCTTGTCCAAGTCGGTGCGCTGTTCCACACGTGCCGCCTCGACATTGTAGGCGATGCGAACGATGGGGCTGAACGCGGAGTCCAGCAGCAGGCGACCGATAGGACGCTCTTCATCATCGTTGTGAACACGAGCAGAAGCAGGCACATAACCACGACCGCGCTGAACTTTCAGGCGCATGCTGATCTCAGCATTTGCACCAGTCAGGTGGCAGATTACGTGCTCCGGGTTTACGATCTCGACTTCATCACCGTGAGTGATATCACCAGCGGTAACGGGGCCTGTTCCAGACTTGGTCAGGGACAGAGTTACCTCGTCCTTGCCTTCCAGCTTCACAGCGATACCTTTCAGGTTGAGCAGGATTTCAAGAATGTCTTCCTGTACACCTTCTTTGCTGCTGTACTCGTGCAGTACTCCGTCGATCTCGACTTCAGTAACCGCACAACCGGGCATAGATGACAGCAAGATACGACGCAGGGCATTGCCCAGCGTGTGGCCAAAGCCACGCTCAAGCGGCTCGAGAGTCACTTTCGCGTGAGTCGGGCTAACTTGCTCGATGTCAACTAGCCGCGGTTTAAGAAAATCTGTTACAGAACCCAGCATTGTGTCCTCTCTTTAGAAGCTAGCTTTACTTGGAGTAAAGCTCGACGATCAGCTGTTCGTTAATGTCGGCAGACAGGTCGGAACGCTCCGGCAGGCGCTTGAAGGCACCTTCCATCTTAGCAGCGTCAACCTCTACCCAAGTCGGCTTCTCGCGCTGACCAGCAACTTCCAGGGAAGCTTTGATACGCGCTTGCTTCTTAGCCTTCTCGCGAACGCAGATCACGTCCTCAGGGGATACCTGGAAAGAAGGAACATTCACAACGCGGCCGTTTACCATGATGGCTTTGTGGCTCACCAGCTGACGAGATTCAGCACGAGTGGCGCCGAAGCCCATGCGGTAGACGACGTTGTCCAGACGACCTTCCAGCAGCTGCAACAGGTTTTCACCGGTGTTACCCTTTTGACGGGCAGCGTCGCGGTAGTAGTTGCGGAACTGTTTTTCCAATACGCCGTAGATACGACGTACTTTTTGTTTCTCGCGCAGTTGCACACCGTAGTCGGACAGACGCGCTTTACGCGCACCGTGTTGACCAGGAACGGTGTCAATCTTGCACTTAGAATCAATCGCACGAACACCAGACTTCAGGAAGAGGTCGGTGCCCTCACGACGGCTAAGCTTAAGCTTAGGACCGATATATCTTGCCATCTTCTTTCTCCAACAATCCTAGACCAAGTAGCTACAGCGTTACACGCGACGCTTCTTGGGAGGACGACAACCGTTGTGCGGGATCGGAGTCACATCAGTAATGTTAGTGATGCGGAAACCAGCCGCGTTCAGAGCGCGGATGGAAGACTCACGACCGGGACCCGGACCTTTGACCATGACTTCCAGGTTCTTCACGCCGTATTCTTTGGCGATCTCACCAGCACGCTCAGCAGCTACCTGGGCAGCAAACGGAGTGGACTTACGGGAACCACGGAAACCGGAACCACCAGAGGTAGCCCAAGACAGAGCATTGCCCTGACGGTCAGTAATGGTCACGATTGTGTTGTTGAAAGATGCATGAACGTGCGCAATACCGTCGCTCACTTGCTTTTTAACGCGCTTGCGAGCACGAGTCGGAGTTTTAGCCATTTTCTACCTTCCCGTTACTTCTTGATAGCCTTGCGCGGACCCTTACGGGTACGAGCGTTGGTCTTGGTACGTTGACCACGAACAGGCAGGCTACGACGGTGACGCAAACCACGGTAGCAACCCAGATCCATCAATCGCTTGATGTTCATGGAAATCTGACGACGCAGGTCACCTTCGACGGTGAATTTACCTACTTGTTCACGCAGACTCTCGATCTGAGCTTCGTCCAGGTCTTTAATTTTCACATTCTCAGCGATACCGGCTGCGGCACAGATGGCCTTGGAGCGGGTACGACCGACGCCATAAATAGCAGTCAACGCAATGACTGCATGCTTATGGTCAGGAATGTTAATGCCAGCGATACGGGCCACTATTCACTCCTACATATAGTAGATAACGACCACCACAAAGCCCGTGAGCGGATACGTGGCGGTCAACCAATACACAACAAAAGTTGGCTGGCTATATTAGCCAGCACAACTATTTGTTGCAAGTACTAACCGTAAAAAATTAGCCTTGGCGCTGTTTATGCTTTGGCTCGCTGCAAATCACACGCACCACACCGTGACGCTTGATGATTTTGCAGTTACGGCAGATTGCCTTAACGGAAGCACGAACTTTCATTGCTTAACTCCGTAACTACGCCGACCTTTAGCGGCCGTAGCCCTTCAGGTTGGCCTTCCTCAGGACGTCGCCATATTGATGAGACATCATATGGGTCTGAACCTGAGCCATGAAGTCCATGATAACTACCACGATAATCAGCAGCGAGGTGCCACCGAAGTAGAACTGTACGTTCCAGGCAGTCATCAGGAACTGGGGTACCAGACAGATAAAGGTAATATAGAGCGCACCTGCCAATGTCAGGCGAGTCATAACCTTATCGATGTAACGTGCTGTCTGCTCGCCCGGGCGGATCCCCGGGATAAAGGCTCCACTCTTCTTCAGGTTATCTGCTGTCTCGCGGGGGTTGAACACCAGCGCGGTATAGAAGAAGCAGAAGAAGATAATGGCTGCTGCATAGAGCATCTCGTACAAGGGCTGACCCGGCTGCAGGACCATAGAGACCTGTTGCAGGATGTCAGCGATCTTGCCCTCGCCCTGACCAAACCAGGAGGTAATGGTACCCGGGAAGAGGATGATGCTGGATGCGAAAATCGCAGGAATCACACCGGCCATATTCACTTTCAACGGCAGGTGTGTGCTTTGCGCAGCGAATACTTGGCGGCCTTGTTGACGCTTGGCATAGTTAACGACGATACGACGCTGACCACGCTCCACGAACACCACAAAGTAAGTCACAGCGAAAACAATCAAGCCCAGCAACAACAACAGCAGGATGTGCAATTCCCCTTGACGTGCCTGTTCGGCCGTAGCGCCAATGGCATGAGGCAGACCGGCGACGATACCTGTGAAGATAATCAACGAGATACCATTACCAATCCCACGCTCGGTAATCTGTTCACCCAACCACATCAAGAACATGGTACCGGTGACCAGACTCACAACGGCTGTGAAATAGAAGCCCAAACCCGGATGAGTCACGAGTCCTTGCATCATATTCGGCAGACCGGTTGCAATACCAATGGCCTGGAACGTTCCCAAAACCAGCGTGCCCCAACGGGTATATTGGCTAATCTTGCGACGGCCGGATTCACCTTCTTTCTTGAGTTCAGCAAGAGCAGGGTGAACCACAGTCAGCAACTGGATAATGATCGACGCCGAAATGTACGGCATGATCCCCAGTGCAAGAATAGAAGCACGCGAGAGTGCACCACCACTGAACATGTTGAACATCTCAATGATGGTGCCCTTCTGTTGTTGGAACAACTCGGCCAGTACGGCGGCGTCAATACCAGGGATCGGCACATAAGAGCCTGCACGGAACACGATAATTGCCCCGAGAACGAAGAGCAGACGGCTCTTCAATTCGCTCAGACCACCTTGTGCTTTAACATCCAATCCTGGTTTCTTAGCCATTGTACTGATTATTCCTCGATTTTACCGCCAGCGGCCTCGATGGCTGCACGTGCACCCTTGGTGACGGACAGACCACGAACGGTCACAGCACGGTCAATGTTGCCAGACAGAACAACTTTAGCGAACACGATGTTTTTGGTAATAACACCGGCTTGCTTCAGAGTGCTCACGTCGACCACATCACCTTCTACCAGGGCGATTTCGTTCAGGCGCACTTCGGCAGAAACCAAAGATTTGCGAGAGAAGAAACCGAACTTCGGCAGACGGATTTTCAAAGGCATCTGGCCGCCTTCGAAACCGTTGCGGACCTTGCCGCCACCGGAACGAGAGGTTTGACCTTTAACACCACGACCACCGGTCTTGCCCAGACCAGAACCGATACCACGGCCCGGACGGTGCTTGACGCGCTTGGAGCCAGCGGCCGGAGACAGAGTATTCAGACGCATGCTTAGCCCTCCACCTTAACCATGTAATAAACCTGGTTGATCATGCCGCGTACGCAGGGAGTATCTTCCAGCTCAACGGTGTGACCAATGCGACGCAGACCCAGACCACGCAGAGTCGCCTTGTGCTTTGGCAGACGGCCGATAGAGCTGCGAGTTTGAGTTACTTTTACAGTGTTAGCCATGTCGCATTACCCCAGAATTTCTTCAACGCGCAGACCACGCTTGGCCGCGATCTGTTCCGGTGATTGACCGTGAACCAGAGCGTCGACAGTTGCGCGAACAACGTTGATTGGGTTGGTGGAACCGTAGGTCTTGGCCAGCACGTTGTGGATACCAGCAACTTCCAGTACGGCACGCATGGCGCCGCCTGCAATGATACCAGTACCTTGGGAGGCCGGCTTCATGAACACGGTGGAACCAGAGTGAACGCCACGCACCGGGTGGTGCAGGGTGCCGTTGTTCAGCTCAACCTTGTTCAGGTTACGCTTAGCCTGTTCCATCGCCTTTTGAATGGCGGCCGGAACTTCACGGGCCTTACCGTAACCGTAACCTACACGGCCGTTACCATCACCCACCACGGTCAACGCGGTGAAGGACATGATACGACCACCTTTAACAGTTTTCGAAACACGGTTTACTGCAATGAGCTTTTCTTGCAGTTCGCCGGCTTGAGATTCGACTTTAGCCATCTTCGACTCCTAGCTTAGAACTGAAGACCAGCGTCACGAGCAGCGGTAGCCAGAGCGGCTACACGACCGTGATACTTGAAACCGGAACGATCGAAAGATACGTTCTGAACGCCTTTGGCAATAGCACGCTCAGCGATAGCCTTACCTACAGCGGTAGCAGCATCTGCGTTACCGGTGTATTTCAGAGCTTCACTGATGGCTTTCTCTACTGTGGAAGCAGAGGCCAGAACTGCGGAACCGTTGGCTGCAATAACCTGCGCATAGATATGACGCGGGGTACGGTGAACAACCAGACGGGTAGCTCCCAGTTCCTGCATCTTTTTCCGAGCACGAGTAGCACGACGGAGACGAGCTGCTTTCTTGTCCATAGTGTTACCTTACTTCTTCTTAGCTTCTTTAGTACGCACTTGCTCGTTGGCATAGCGTACACCCTTGCCCTTGTAGGGCTCCGGAGCGCGGTAAGCACGGATATCGGCGGCGACTTGGCCAACCAGCTGCTTGTCCACACCACGCAGAACGATCTCGGTGGCGGACGGACATTCAGCGGTGACACCAGCCGGCAGCGCATGCTCTACCGGGTGAGAGAAGCCCAGTGCCAGCGCAACAGCATTGCCCTTGATGGAGGCTTTGTAACCTACACCAACCAGCTGCAGCTTGCGCTCGAAGCCTTGGGTAACACCGACTACCATGTTGTTGACCAATGCACGGGCAGTACCGGCCTGAGCGTCAGCACCAGCGATGCCGTCGCGCGGGGCGAACTTCAGTACATTGTCTTCTTTGGTCACTTCTACACCAGCGTGGATGGAACGAACCAGGGAACCCTTGCCACCTTTGATGGACAGTTCTTGGCCGTTCAGAGTCACCTCTACGCCAGCAGGAATAGTGACGGGTGCCTTAGCAACGCGAGACATTTCCGACCTCCTATTAAGCGACGTAGCAGATGATCTCACCACCCATGCTTGCCTTGCGGGCAGCACGGTCGGTCATCACACCTTTAGACGTGGACACGATAGCAACACCGAGACCGCCCATGACTTTCGGCAGATCAGTAGTGCGCTTGTAAATACGCAGGCCGGGACGGCTCACGCGTTGGATCAGTTCTACAACCGGCTTGCCCTGGAAATACTTCAGTTCGATTTCCAGTTCCGGTTTCACGTCACCAGCTACGTTGTAGCCAGCGATGTAACCTTCTTCTTTCAGCACTTTGGCGATAGCCACTTTCAGCTTGGAAGAAGGCATGGAAACCGCAACTTTGCTCGCCGCCTGACCGTTACGGATGCGGGTCAGCATATCCGCGATCGGATCTTGCATGCTCATAGTCTAACTCCCGAGATTCTTACCAAGAGGCCTTTTTGAGGCCCGGAATTTCGCCCTTCATGGCATGCTCACGCACCTTGATGCGAGAGAGGCCAAACTTCCGCAGGAAACCGTGCGGACGACCAGTGATGTTGCAACGGTTACGCTGGCGGGACGGACTGGAATCACGGGGCAGCTGTTGCAGTTGCAAGACAGCATCCCAACGCGCTTCTTCAGAAGCGTTCATATCAACGATGATAGCTTTCAGCTCGGTACGCTTGGTCGCGAACTTGGCTGCCAGCTTCGCACGCTTTGCTTCACGTGCTTTCATGGATGTTTTAGCCATAACCCTAACCTTACTTGCGGAATGGGAAGTTAAAGGCAGCCAGCAGAGCACGGCCTTCTTCGTCGGTATTCGCGGAAGTGGTGATGGTGATATCCAGACCACGGACGCGATCGACCTTGTCATAGTCGATTTCCGGGAAGATGATTTGCTCACGCACGCCCATGGAGTAGTTACCACGGCCATCGAACGCCTTGGCGTTCAGACCACGGAAATCACGGATACGCGGTACGGAGATGCAAATCAGCCGTTCCAGGAACTCCCACATACGCTCGCCACGCAGGGTTACTTTACAACCTATCGGGTAGCCTTCACGAATCTTGAAGCCCGCAACAGATTTGCGTGCTTTGGTGATCAGCGGCTTCTGACCGGAAATGGCAGCCATATCGGCAGCAGCATTTTCCAGCAATTTCTTGTCAGAGATCGCTTCACCAACACCCATGTTCAGGGTGATTTTCTCGATCCGAGGGACTTGCATGATAGTCTTGTAACCGAACTGCTTGGACAGTTCATTTACTACATCGGATTTGTAGTAATCATGCAGTTTCGCCATCGTTAAACTCCAATTACTTCACAAGTTCGCCGGTGGATTTGAAGAAACGGACTTTCTTGCCGTCTTCAATCCGGAAACCAACGCGGTCAGCCTTGCCAGTGGCAGAGTTGAACAGCGCGACGTTAGATACATCGATGGGGGCTTCTTTGGTGACGATGCCGCCAGCCTGACCCAGTGCGGGTACCGGCTTTTGGTGTTTCTTCACCTGGTTGATGCCTTCCACGATTACCTTACCTTTTGCAATCAGGACTTGAGTGACTTTGCCACGCTTGCCCTTGTCTTTGCCGGTAAGAACAATTACTTCGTCTTCGCGACGGATTTTAGCTGCCATCGTTCGACTCCTTACAGTACTTCGGGTGCCAGGGACACAATCTTCATGAACTTCTCGTTACGGAGTTCACGGGTCACCGGGCCAAAAATACGAGTACCGATTGGCTGTTGGTTGTTGTTAAGCAACACAGCCGCATTGTTGTCGAAACGGATGACAGAGCCGTCCGGACGACGAACGCCTTTACGGGTGCGTACGACCACCGCGTTATACACATCACCTTTCTTCACTTTACCGCGAGGAATGGCTTCCTTGATGGAAACCTTGATGATGTCGCCGATGCCGGCATAACGGCGGTGCGAACCACCCAGAACCTTAATACACATTACACTGCGAGCGCCGGAGTTGTCGGCAACACCCAGCATACTTTGCATCTGGATCATCTTAGTGCTCCGCTTTGTTTACTTCTTATCCCTGATGGGATCTGGCTGCCTTCAAAAGGCGCGAAACTATAACACAGCTATTTTTGAAAAGGTAGCCTAAAAAACAAACGGCCCCGATGGGGGGCCGTTTGGGCTAAAAAGTACCGAATTAGGCCTTTTCTACGACAGCAACCAGGGTCCAGGACTTGGTCTTGGACAGCGGGCGGCACTCGCGGATTTCCACGAGATCGCCAGCCTTGCACTCGTTGTTCTCGTCATGCACGTGCAGCTTGGTAGTGCGCTTGATGATCTTACCGTAGATCGGGTGCTTTACCTTGCGCTCGATAGCGACGGTGATGGACTTGTCCATCTTGTCGCTAATTACACGACCTTGCAGAGTACGGATCTTGTCAGTCATTACGCACCTGCCTTCTCAGTCAGTACAGTCTTGATACGTGCGACGTCACGACGCACTTGTTTCAGAGTGTGAGTCTGAGCCAGCTGGCCGGTGGAAGCTTGCATGCGCATGTTGAATTGCTCACGCAGCAGACCCAGCAGCTCCTGGTTCAGTTCTTCGACGCTCTTTTGACGCAGATCTTGGGCTTTCATCACATCACCGTCTTAATTACGAAAGTGGTCTGAACAGACAGCTTAGCTGCGGCCAGGGCAAACGCTTCACGCGCCAGAGCCTCAGGTACACCATCCATCTCGTACAGAACCTTGCCAGGCTGGATCGGGCAAACCCAGTATTCCACGTTACCCTTACCTTTACCCATACGAACTTCGAGGGGCTTTTCGGTGATGGGCTTGTCCGGGAACACACGGATCCAGATCTTGCCTTGACGCTTAACGTGACGGGTCATGGCACGACGGGCTGCTTCGATTTGACGAGCAGTCAGTTGACCACGAGATGTCGCCTTCAGGCCAAAGGTACCGAAGGATACTTCGTTACCGGCATTGGCCAGACCGCGGTTACGACCCTTGTGGGTCTTGCGGAATTTAGTACGCTTAGGTTGCAACATTTACCGAATCTCCTTACTTGGCAGCGCGGCGCTTGTTGTCACGCTTGGGCTTCGCAGGAGCTTGCTCTTGAGCAGCGGCAGCATTGACTGCAGCCAGACCGCCCAGAACTTCGCCCTTGAAGATCCAAACTTTAACGCCGATCACACCGTAAGTGGTGTGGGCTTCAGAAGTTGCGTAGTCGATGTCGGCGCGCAGGGTGTGCAGGGGCACACGACCTTCACGGTACCATTCGGTACGCGCGATTTCAGCGCCGCCCAGACGACCGGAAACTTCCACTTTGATGCCCTTGGCACCCAGGCGCATGGCGTTCTGTACGGCGCGCTTCATAGCACGACGGAACATTACGCGACGCTCCAGCTGGGAAGTGATGCTGTCGGCAACCAGTTTGCCATCCAGCTCCGGCTTGCGGACTTCGGAAATGTTGATCTGAGCAGGCACGCCAGCGATTGCGGCTACAGCTTTGCGCAGTTTTTCAACGTCTTCGCCTTTCTTGCCGATCACGACACCCGGACGAGCGGTGTGAATGGTCACACGGATGCTCTTGGCCGGACGCTCGATAGTGATCTTGGACAAGGAAGCGTTTTTCAGCTCCTTGGTCAGGAACTGGCGTACTTGGAAATCGCTGTACAGGTTGTCAGCGAAGTCTTTGGTGTTCGCGAACCAGGTAGAATTCCAAGGCTTGGTAATACCCAGGCGAATGCCATTAGGATGTACTTTCTGACCCATTGCTTATCTCCCAGCCTTAGCGTCGGATACCACTACAGTGATGTGAGCGGTACGCTTGAGGATACGATCCGCGCGACCTTTGGCACGCGGGCGGATGCGCTTCATGGAGGGACCTTCGTCTACCATGATGGTGGCAACACGCAGGGTGTCGATATCGGCACCTTCGTTGTGCTCAGCGTTGGCAATGGCAGATTCCAGCACTTTCTTCACCAGAACAGCAGCCTTTTTCGGGCTGAAGGTCAGGATGTTCAGAGCCTTGTCTACGGACAGACCACGTACTTGATCGGCTACCAGACGAGCTTTCTGGGCAGAAGTACGGGCATAACGGTGTTTAGCGATAGCTTCCATCATTTATCCCTTAGCGCTTCTTAGCCTTCTTATCAGCAGCATGGCCGCGATAAGTACGAGTCGGTGCGAATTCACCCAGTTTGTGACCGATCATTTCTTCGGTAACGAAAACCGGAACGTGCTGACGACCATTATGGACAGCGATGGTCAAACCGATCATGTTCGGGATGATCATTGAACGACGGGACCAGGTCTTAACCGGCTTTTTATCCCCGCTTTCCACCGCTTTCTCTACCTTCTTCAGCAAGTGCAGGTCGATAAATGGACCCTTCTTGAGAGAACGTGGCATGGTGATTCCTCTATGTTAACAATTACTTGTTACGACGACGTACGATGTACTTGTCGGTACGCTTGTTCTTACGGGTCTTGAAGCCCTTAGCCTTCTGGCCCCATGGGGACACAGGCTGCATGCCCTTGTTACGACCCTCACCACCACCGTGCGGGTGATCAACCGGGTTCATCGCCATACCGCGAACGGTCGGACGAATACCACGCCAGCGGTTAGCACCGGCTTTACCCAGTTGACGCAGCATGTGCTCGGAGTTACCCACTTCACCGATGGTAGCGCGGCACTCGGCCAGAACTTTACGTACTTCGCCGGAACGCAGACGCAGAGTTACATAGTTACCTTCACGAGCCAGGATCTGGATGAAAGTACCAGCGGAACGAGCCAGCTGGGCACCTTTACCAGGCTTCATCTCAACGGCGTGAACGGTAGAACCGACCGGGATGTTGCGCATCGGCAGGGTGTTACCTACCTTGATGGCAGCATCAGCACCAGAGGCGATTGCATCACCAGCTTTCAGGCCTTTCGGGGCCAGGATGTAACGACGCTCACCGTCTGCATACAGCACCAGGGCGATGTTTGCGGTACGGTTAGGATCGTATTCCAGACGCTCAACTTTGGCCGGAATGCCGTCTTTGTCGCGCTTGAAGTCGATCAGACGGTAGTGTTGCTTGTGACCACCACCGATATGACGAGTGGTGATACGACCGTTGTTGTTACGGCCACCGGACTTGCTTTTGCTGTCCAGCAGAGCGGCGAAGGGCTTGCCCTTGTACAGCTCTTGGTTGACGATCTTGACGACGTGGCGGCGGCCCGGAGAAGTAGGCTTGCACTTAACGATTGCCATTTTTCAGAACTCCTCTTACTCGGCTGCGCCCATGAAGTCGATGTCCTGACCAGCTTTCAGGGTCACATAAGCCTTTTTCCAATCGGAACGACGGCCTACGCGTGCACCTGCGCGCTTGGTCTTACCCTTCATGTTCAGGGTACGGACGGTCTCAACTTCGACCTCGAACAGTTTCGCAACTGCAGCTTTGACTTCCGCCTTGGTGGCATCAACAGCAACTTTGAACACGATAGTGTTCTGCTTTTCTGCGACCATGGTGCTCTTTTCAGAGATGTGCGGAGCCTTCAGAACTTTCAGCAGACGCTCTTCACGGATCATGCCAGCATCTCCTCGATTTGCTTAACTGCGTCAGCAGTCATCAGAACCTTGTCGAAAGCGATCAGGCTGACCGGGTCGATACCGGCAACGTCACGCACGTCAACTTTGTACAGGTTACGAGCAGCCAGGAACAGGTTCTCATCGACTTCAGCAGTCACGATCAGAACGTCAGTCAGTTCCATTTCTTTCAGCTTGGCGATCAGTTCTTTGGTCTTCGGCGCTTCGATGCCGAACTTCTCAACAACGATCAGGCGCTCTTGACGTACCAGCTCGGACAGGATGCTACGGATAGCGCCGCGGTACATCTTCTTGTTTACTTTCTGGCTGTGATCTTGCGGCTTAGCAGCAAAGGTCACACCACCGGAACGCCAGATGGGCGAACGGATGGAGCCAGCACGGGCACGACCAGTACCCTTCTGACGCCACGGCTTTTTGCCGCCACCAGACACTTCAGAGCGAGTCAGCTGCGCACGAGTACCCTGACGGGCACCAGCGGCATATGCAACGACAACCTGGTGAACCAGAGCTTCGTTGAATTCGCGCCCGAAGGTAGTCTCGGAAACTTCAAGAGCGCTCTTGGCGTCTTTCATTACCAATTCCATTACTATCTCCTCAGACGTTACGCTTTGACGGCAGGTTTAACGATCACGTTGCCGTTGGTTGCACCCGGTACTGCGCCTTTGATGAGCAGCAGGTTGCGTTCAGCGTCAACACGAACCAGTTCCAGGTTCTGAGTCGTTACACGCTCAGCACCCATGTGACCAGCCATCTTCTTGCCCTTGAATACACGGCCCGGGGTCTGGTTTTGACCGATGGAGCCAGGTACACGGTGGGACAGGGAGTTACCGTGGGTCATATCCTGGGTACGGAAGTTCCAGCGCTTAACAGTACCGGCAAAACCTTTACCCTTGGATGTGCCGGTAACGTCTACCAGCTTAACGTCAGCGAGAAGATCTACTTTCAGCTCGCTACCAACAGTGAAAGTTTCACCGTTGTTCAGGCGGAATTCCCACAGACCGCGACCGGCTTCTACACCAGCTTTGGCGAAGTGGCCAGCTTCCGGCTTGGTTACGCGGCTGGCTTTCTTGGCGCCAGTGGTAACCTGAATAGCGTTGTAGCCGTCGGTTTCTACAGATTTGACCTGAGTTACACGGTTAGCTTCAACTTCGATAACAGTCACCGGGATAGAAACGCCATCTTCAGTGAAGATGCGAGTCATACCCACTTTGCGACCTACAAGACCGATTGTCATTGTTATCAACCTCTTTCCGTAATTAACCCAGGCTGATCTGGACGTCTACACCAGCTGCCAGATCCAGACGCATCAGAGCGTCTACGGTCTTGTCAGTCGGCTCAACGATGTCTACCAGACGCTTGTGAGTGCGGATCTCGTACTGATCACGCGCGTCTTTGTTGACGTGCGGGGAGATCAGAACGGTGAAACGCTCTTTGCGAGTCGGCAGCGGGATAGGACCGCGAACCTGCGCGCCAGTGCGCTTAGCAGTTTCAACGATTTCCGCAGTGGATTGATCGATCAGGCGATGATCAAAAGCCTTCAGGCGGATACGGATTCTTTGGTTCTGCATTGACAGAGCTCCAATAGATAAAAGAACATAAATCAACACCGCCCGACCGGGACTACTCCCGCCAGAGGTGTGATTTTTCACGTTTCCTCCCATATCGGGAGGACTGTATGGCTGGCAACTCGTAAACGGGAAGCTCAGCAAGCAGACATATCGTCTGGCTGCCTCATGGGCAAGCAGAGGTGATTATACGGATTTTTTCCACTCACGCAAGTGAAGGCGGACAGATTGTGCGCAATGTTGTGTGGCAGATGGATCTCCAGGCGATCAAATCATCGCCATCGGCGAGACGGTAACGACAATGTTGCAAACAGGCTGATAGACTGCGCCCTCGCCCCAGTTTGCGGAACGCATCCCATGCTCAAGAATCAGAAGAAAGCCTACCAGTACGGGCTCTGTGCCGTCGCCCTCTGGTCCACGGTGGCCAGCGCCTTCAAGATCTCCCTCGCCTACTTTGAACCGGTACAGCTGCTGCTGGTCGCGGCCTGCACCTCGACCCTGACCCTGGGGTGCATCGTGGCCTGTCAGGGCAAACTGCCGCTACTGCTCGACTACATCAAGAGTCGCCCCCTCTATTACCTCGCTCTCGGGGTCCTGAACCCCTTCCTCTATTACCTGCTGCTGTTCAAGGCATATGATCTGCTGCCCGCCCAGCAGGCACAGACTCTCAACTACACCTGGGCCATCACCCTCAGCCTGCTGGCCGTTCCCTTCCTCGGTCAAAAGCTGCGCCGCCGCGATGGCGTCGCCATCGTGCTCGGCTATTTCGGCGCCCTGGTGATCGCCACCAGGGGGGACGTGTTCGGTCTGCAGTTCGACAGCCCCCTCGGCGTCACGCTGGCGCTGGTGTCGACCCTGATCTGGGCCGGTTACTGGATCCTCAACACCCGCAATCAGGGGGATCCCGTCGTCAGCCTGCTGCTCGGCTTCCTCATCAGCCTGCCCTTCATCATCGTGGCGACCTGGTTGCTCTCGGACTTTGCCATGACCGCCTGGCAGGGATGGGCTGGCGCCATCTATGTGGGGCTGTTCGAGATGGGCTTCGGTTTCGTGCTCTGGCTGATGGCCCTGCGCCACGCCACCAACACAGCCCCCATCAGTAACCTCATCTTCATCTCGCCGTTTGCCTCTCTGGTGCTGCTCAACCTGTTGATCGGCGAAACCATTCACCCGGCAACCCCCATCGGCTTGGCTCTCATCGTCGCCGCCCTGCTTATCCAGCAACTCAAATATGGCAAGCGCTACCGCAAGGTGAGCGACCCCCACGCCTGACAGACAAAAGGGCGCATCTCTCGATACGCCCTGCTTTCAATCCATCCACTCTAGCGGCTGGTTCTTGGGTAGCCGGATCTCCACCTGCAAGCCCCCCAGTTCGGAGCGCCCCAACCTGATGGTGCCGTGATGCTGGGAGACTATCTTGGCAACGATGGCCAACCCCAGCCCGCTGCCGCCACCGGTGCGCGCCACATTGCCCTGGGTGAAGGGCTTGAGCACCCGGGAGTAGTCCTCTTCTGCAATCCCCGGGCCATTGTCGGAGAGTCGCAGCCGCACCCAGTGGCCATCATCCCTGAGCTCGGCCTGCAACCGGGTCGCGCCATAGCGCAGGGAGTTGCCCGACAGATTGTTGAGGATACGGCGAATGCTGATGGGATGGCAGGCCACACGCACCGCCTCCTCCGGCAGGAGCAGCTCCACTTCCAGTCCCTGATCGGTCTGCATCAGCAACGCATCGTGAATGAGCTGGGTCAGGTCGACGGGCCGGGCATCGAGCCCCTCGTTCGGGCGAATGTAGTCGATGAACTGATCAATGATACCGTTCGACTCATCGATGTCTGCATTGATGCTCTCCTTGAGGTACTCATCCCCCGAGGACATCATCTCGGTCGCGAGACGAATGCGGGTGAGAGGGGTGCGCAAATCGTGGGATACCCCGGCCATCATCAGGTTGCGCTCCTCGATCAGCCCCTTGATGGAGCTCGACATGTGGTTGAAGGTGCGGGTCAGGCGGCGCACCTCCCGCGAGCCCTGCTCCCCCAGGGCATCGGGAAAGTTGCCACGCGCCACCGCCACGGCCCCCGCTTCCAGATCCTCCAGCGGTCGCACCAGCTGACGGGCAAAACGCCAGGCTGCAAACAGGGTCACCACCAGCAAGACGCTCATATAGAGGATGAGCGGTTCGATGTCGTCATCTTCAATTTCAGTCAGGGGAATGCGCACCCACATCTGGCTGGCCTGGGGAGGCTGGATCCAGATGATGTAGTGATCCTGGATTTCAACTCTGACCCTGGTATCCCCTTTCAATTCGCGGCTGATGCTCTGCTCCAGATAAGGGTAGGGCTTGGAATCATTCAGCCCGTGCTGCTCCGCCTCGCTCTGGGTATAGATGTCGCTGCCAGTGGTCACATAGACCAGCGCCTCGGCATCTTCACTGAGCGCCAGCTGGTTGTTGTCCACCGGAAAGATGAGCTTGACCTGGTTTGCCAGCAGGTGGCTGATCTGCTTGACGGTCGGCGCCAGCAGGTAGTTGTAGAAGGTAACGTAGGAGACGACTTGATAGACCACCAGCACGGCAGCCAGAAACCAGAGCATGCGGGAGAACATGCTGCCCACTTTCTTCATGCGTTCTCACCGTCCGGTACGAACACATACCCCAGACCCCAGACGGTCTGCAGATAGCGAGGCTGGGCCGGGTCCTGTTCCAGCAGGCGGCGCAGGCGGGAGACCTGCACATCAATGCTGCGCTCGGTGGCCGTGTACTCGCGGCCACGGGCCAGGTTCATCAGCTTGTCACGGGAGAGCGGTTCGCGAGGATGACTCACCAGCACCTTGAGCACGGCGAACTCCCCGCTGGTCAGGGCAACCGGTTCGCCATCACGGCTCAGTTCACGGGTCGCCAGATTGAGCTGGTAGGCCCCGAAACTCACCATCTTCTCCGCCGCGGAAGGGGCGCCGGGCAGCTCCACGGTATGGCGGCGCAGCACGGCGCGGATCCGGGCCAGCAGCTCACGGGGGTTGAACGGCTTGGGCAGATAATCGTCGGCCCCCATCTCCAGACCGACGATGCGATCCACTTCGTCCCCCTTGGCGGTGAGCATCAAGACAGGGATCTGGTTGCCGGCCTCGCGCAGGCGGCGGCAGATGGAGAGGCCGTCTTCCCCCGGCAGCATCAGATCAAGCACCATCAGGCTGAAGTTTTCACGCGTCAGCAGGCGATCGGCCTGCTCCCCGTTGGCGACACCTCGCACTACAAACCCCTGCTCGGTGAGGTAGCGCTCCAGCAAGGAACGCAGTTTCAGATCGTCGTCCACCACCAGGACCTTGTATTGCTGACTCATTGCCACCTCTCTTTTCTGTCTCCCCTCATACTAGAGCCGCCCCCTGCAACCACAAAGCATAAATATGTTACCGGTTATTGCCCTCATTCGGCCCCGGAGCCGGGAAGGACGGATGACCAGCTCTGCTTTTTGCTCGACAGCGCGGCGACAATGACTAAGATCCCGAGCAACCGGATGCAATTGGCGAGGGAGTGATAACTCCATGAAAACCAAACTCATTACCCGTGAAGGCTACACCAGGCTCCGGCAGGAGCACGACATGCTCTGGCGGGAGGAGAGGCCCGATGTCACCAAAAAAGTGGCCTGGGCGGCGAGCCTGGGTGATCGCAGCGAGAATGCCGATTACCAGTACAACAAGAAACGCCTGCGGGAGATCGACCGCCGGGTTCGCTACCTGCGCAAGTGCCTGGAAGAGCTGACCATAGTCGACTACTCCCCCTCCCAGGAGGGCAAGGTCTTCTTCGGCGCTTGGGTCGAGGTGGAAAACGACGAGGGTGAGACCAAGCGCTTTCGCATTGTCGGCTATGACGAGATCTTCGGCCGCAAGGATTACATCTCCATCGACTCCCCCATGGCCCGCGCCCTGCTCAAGAAAGAGGTGGGCGATGAAGCCATGGTGCAAACGCCAGTGGGTGACGCCTGCTGGTACATCAATGAGATCAGCTATCCCAAATAAGCCAGGCCTAGCCTCACTGCCAAATCGGCTGACAAGGCCAGGAGAGACCGAGCATGTCCGCCCACCGGGTATGAGAAACGTCATTTCTGCCGGGGTGGCATCCCGCTGCCCGACCCCATATAGTGCTCACACCCGGCGCCTTGCGGCGCGAACCGGCCCGCGCGGCAGTGGCCTGGCAGGTATCTAAACTATCGCCAGGACAGACCCCCTGTTCGGCGACATAGCCCCACGCTGGCCAGTTAGACAGGACCCGACCAAGAGACCCTCGATGCAAAGCCACGTAATAGAACATCAGATCGCCGGTGAGCTGAATGCCCGCCCGGAACAGGTGCAGGCAGCCGTTCGCCTGCTGGACGAAGGCGCGACCGTTCCCTTCATCGCCCGTTACCGCAAAGAGGTGACCGGCGGTCTGGACGACAGCCAGCTACGTACCCTGGAGAGCCGCCTCGGCTACCTGCGTGAACTGGCGGATCGCCGCCAGGTGATCCTGCGCTCCATTGAAGAGCAGGGCAAACTGACCCCCGAGCTGGCCCGCGAGCTGAACGATGCCGACAGCAAGACCCGGCTGGAAGACCTCTACCTCCCCTACAAGCCCAAGCGGCGCACCAAGGGGCAGATGGCCATCGAGGCGGGGCTGGAGCCACTGGCGGATTTGCTGCTGGGTGACCCCATGAAGGATCCCGAGCAAGAGGCGGTTCGCTTCCTCAATGCCGAGCAGGGGATCACCGACGGCAAGGCCGCCCTCGACGGTGCCCGTTACATCCTGATGGAGCGCTTCGCCGAGCAGGCCGATCTCCTTGAGAAGTTGCGGGACTACCTGTGGCACAACGCCACCCTGCGTGCCCGCGTGGTGGCCGGCAAGGAGCAGGAAGGGGCCAAATTCAAGGACTACTTCGAACACGACGAACCCCTGCACAAGGCCCCCTCCCACCGGGTGCTGGCCATGTTGCGCGGCCGCAACGAGGGGATCCTCAACCTGGCGCTGGTCACCGGCGAGGATGAGGGTACCAGCCCCTGCGAAGGGATCATTGCCCATCACCTCAGACTCAACCTGCAACACCGCCCGGCCGACAAGTGGCTGCAGGGGGTGGTGAGCTGGACCTGGAAGATCAAGCTCTCCCTGCAGATGGAAACCGAGCTGATCGGCCGTATCCGCGAGTCAGCGGAGGAGGAGGCGATCAAGGTGTTCGCCATGAACCTCAAGGATCTGCTGATGGCGGCACCGGCCGGCATGCGCTGCACCATGGGGCTGGATCCCGGCATTCGCACCGGGGTCAAGGTGGCGGTGGTGGATGCCACCGGCAAGCTGGTCGATCACGCGACCATCTATCCGTTCGAACCCAAACGCCAGGTTGACCAGAGTCTCAAGACCCTGAGCGAGCTGTGCCAGAAGCACAAGGTCGAGCTCATCAGCATCGGCAACGGCACCGCATCCCGGGAAACCGACCGCCTGGTGAGCGATCTGTTCGAGCGCTACCCGGCCGCCAAGGCACAGAAGATAGTAGTGAGTGAAGCGGGGGCATCGGTCTACTCCGCCTCCGAGCTCGCCTCCCAGGAATTCCCGGATCTCGACGTCTCCATTCGCGGCGCCGTCTCCATCGCCCGCCGGTTGCAGGATCCCCTGGCCGAGCTGGTCAAGATCGATCCCAAGAGCATCGGTGTGGGCCAGTACCAGCACGATGTCGGCCAGAGCCAGCTGGCCCGCCGCCTCGACGCGGTGGTCGAGGATTGCGTGAACGCGGTGGGGGTGGATGTGAATACCGCCTCGGTCGCCCTGCTCAACCGGGTTTCCGGCCTCTCCCAGACCCTGGCCCAGAACATCGTCGCCTACCGCGACGAGAACGGCGCCTTCAAGAGTCGTCAGCAGTTGCTGAAAGTTGGCCGACTCGGGCCCAAGGCATTCGAGCAATGCGCCGGCTTCCTGCGCATTCGGGGCGGCAGCAACCCGCTGGACGGCTCGGCGGTGCACCCGGAATCCTACCCGGTGGTGGAGCGGATCCTCGCCAAGCTGGAGCAGACCGTGGACAGCCTGCTCGGCAACAGCAGCCTGCTGCGCACCCTCAAGCCCACCGACTACACCGACGATCAGTTCGGGGTGCCTACCGTCACCGACATCATTGGCGAGCTGGACAAGCCCGGCCGCGACCCGCGTCCCGAGTTCAAGACCGCCACCTTCAAGGAAGGGGTGGAGAAAATCAGCGATCTGGTGCCCGAGATGGTGCTGGAGGGTGTGGTCACCAACGTCACCAACTTCGGCGCCTTCGTCGACATCGGCGTCCATCAGGACGGGTTGGTGCACATTTCTTCCCTCACCGATCGCTTCGTCAAGGATCCCCGCGAGGTGGTCAAGGCCGGTGACATCGTCCGGGTCAAGGTGCTGGAAGTCGACGTACCGCGCAAACGCATCAGTCTGACCATGCGTCTGGATGAAAAAGCCGGCCAGCCTGCACGCAAAACGGCCGAGCCGCGTCACACTGGCAACGCCCGACCGAAACAGGCGCCCCGTCAGAGCGCTCCGACCGAGGGTGCCATGGGCAACGCCTTCGCGGCTGCCCTGTCGAAACTGAAGAAATAAGCCCCCAGAATGCAAAAAAGCCCCGAAAGGGGCTTTTTCATGCCTGTACTGAGCGGGATCAAACGTCCTGACTCAGGCTATGCGGGGAGGCTGGCCTCACCGCTTGCTGATAGTGCCTGGCAATCACCTGGTTTCGATTGTCCATATAAGCACCGAGCGGGCCTGTGGTTTCCTGCCTGAGGGTCATCAGATCCTTGCGGGCCTGTGCCTCCTTGCCAGAGGCGGCGCGGGCCACACTCATGTCTTGTGACGATGGTTCATCGGGAGCCAGTGCAGCGGCACGCACCTGCTGCATCTTGGCGATGGTCGCGGCGGGATCCCCGGGAATGGTCCCCGTGTCGATGACCACCTCCCCCCCGGTGGCATAACGCTTGCCATCCGGCCCACGGGAAAACTGGTAGGTAGGGCTCCCCGCATGCTCGCCGCCGGCTGCCTGGTGAGCCTGTTCGTGCTTGCGAACTTCGAGATCCCGTTCGACCAGCGCAGCCACCTGACGCTGCTGCTTTTGCTGCTCCTGCTGTTCACCCTCCTGACGTTGTCGACGCTCCCCCTCCTCCCCCGTTGCCTCGACAAAACGGTGCGCCACCATCACGGGGCCGGTCTGGCCGTTCTCTTTCGTGGACGAGGATGGGGCGGCGGGATTGGCCTGGGCGGCCCGGGATCTCTCTTTCTGGGAGCCGACTCCGGACTCGGCGTTGGACGCCTCGCTCTGGCGGCTGGGGGGCACCAGTTCTGCGCGGCGGTTGTCAGTCTGTGCCGATTCCGTCTGCGGCTGCAGTTGATTCGGAATGATGGTCGGCAGACTGACGTTGATGTTCATGTCACACCCGGATATCGATCAGGGTGCCCAGCATGTCGCTGGCCGTCTGGATCACCTTGGCGGATGCCCCGGCATGCAGCTCGGCCGCCTTGAGATTCACCAGTTCATCCGGCAACTGCACCTGATCACCCGCTGGCGTATTGAGACGGGCGATCTGGCTGGAAGCCTGGCCCGCCAACTGCTCGGCCCGTTGGAACCCCTGCACGCCCGCCGTCATGGCTGATTCGATACGCATTGGCACACTCCTCTGTAGGGTTGGCTAATTATCCATCAACCTGACGAGTTATTGAAGCCTGCCGCTCAAATCTCAGTCAATGAACTGCCGCAGGAGGGTGATGAACTGCTCTGGATGGGAGATGAAGGGGGCATGGGATGCCTTCTCCAGCACCAGACTGTGGCTGGCAGGGTAACGCGCATCCAGCAAGGGAATGGCGGCCTTCGGCACCAGGGTATCCAGCCTGCCGTAAAGACGCAGCCAGGGCAGATCCAGGCCGATCAGTTCATCCCGCAGATCGACCTCGGCCAACAGGCCCAGACCCGCCTCCAAGGCCGCAAGCCGGGGAGCGGGTCGCTCCGCCAGCCAGTGACGCAACTGGCGAATGTCATTTCTGGCGTGCTCGCTGCCCATGGCCTGGATCGCGAGGAAGCGCTCTATGGTCTGCATGAAGTCGCCGGCCAGCATCTGGTTGAACCCCGCCAGCACCTTGGGGGCAATCCCGGGCCACTCGTCGCGGGCCATGAAGCAGGGAGAACTGGCTACGGTAATGAGAGAGTGAAGGCGTTCAGGCATGGTCAGCGCCAACTGACTCGCCACCAGACCACCGAGGGACCAGCCGAGCAGATGGCATTTTTCAGGCAATATGGCCGCCACCTGCTCTGCCAGCCAGGGCAGGGTGTAGTCTGTCCCTGCTTGCAGGGGGCTGTTGCCAAAGCCGGGCAGGTCCACCAGATGCAGCCGATAGTGGGCAGCCAGTTCTTGGGCAATACCGTGCCAGACGGCCCCGTTCATGCCCCAGCCATGCAACAACACCAGGTCCGGGCCCTGGCCAAACCGCTCAACCGATACGCTCATCTAGACTCAAGATCCCTGTTTATCTGCTTGGAGCCTGCATGTTAAAGCGGCTGCTCGCCAAAGCAAGTCCGATCCTTGGCACCCAGTCCGACTGGCTCGGTCTGTGCCTGCTCTGTCGCCAACCCTGTGACGACACGCCCTTGTTGTGCTCCTGGTGCCGCCACGCCCAGCGCCAACACGACAGACGATGCCTGATGTGTGCAGCACCGCTGCCGGAGCAACATCGCGAGAGCGAACTGCTGTGCGGACGCTGCCAGCGCAGACCCGCCCCCTGGGAGCGTTTGCAGGTGATCGGCGATTATCAGGCACCTTATACCCAACTCATCCCCCGGCTGAAGTATTCCGGTCAGATCCTGCTCGCGCCGCTGCTTGCCCGCCTGCTGGCAGACCATCTGGATCTCGCCAACCCGCCGCAGGTCATCATTCCGGTTCCCCTGCACTGGTGGCGCCAGTGGTGGCGAGGCTTCAACCAGGCAGAAGAAATCGGCCATGCCCTGAGCGCACTCACCGGCATTCCTTGCGACACCCGCGTACTGTGCCGGACAAGGTCGACCCCGCAACAGACCCGGCTCAGTGCCGGCCAGCGGCGACGCAATCTGCGTGGCGCCTTCGAAATGGCACCTCACCACTACCGGCATGTGGCACTGCTCGATGATGTGGTCACCACGGGCGCCACCGCAGGTCAGCTCACCCGGTTGCTTCATGAGCACGGCGTCACTACGGTAGAGGTGTGGGCCATCTGCCGTACCCTCCGACACCTGAAATAACCGGGCAGGGATCCGGCCCGGGAGTCCGCTGGCGGCATGATTCCGATACGCCCGGGCTCACAGGCTCGCCATCGGCACGCTACCCAAGCCCCGCCAAGCGAGTTATCATGAATACCCTAGTCGTACACTCAGGTTTATGAGGATAGTGATGATCAGCATTTCCGACACCGCCCAGGCCCACTTCCGCAAGTTGCTGGAGAAGCAGCCTGATGGCACCAACATCCGGGTGTTTGTGGTCAATCCGGGAACCCAGAATGCCGAGTGCGGCGTATCCTATTGCCCACCCGACGCGGTCGATCCGGAAGATCAGCACCTGCCCTTCAGCGGCTTCGACTGCCTGGTCGATCCCCTGAGCGCCCCCTTCCTGGTGGATGCCACCATCGACTTCGTCACCGATCAGATGGGCTCCCAGCTCACCCTGAAAGCCCCCAACGCCAAGATGCGCAAAGTGGCCGACGACGCCCCGCTGATCGACCGTATCGAATACGTGTTGATGTCCGAGGTGAACCCCATGCTGGCCGGTCACGGCGGCAAGGTCACCCTGGTCGAGCTGACCGACGACAAACTGGCCATCCTGCAGTTCGGCGGCGGTTGCAACGGTTGCTCCATGGTCGACTACACCCTGAAAGAGGGGATCGAGAAGCAGTTGCTGGAGAAATTCCCGGGCGAACTCAACGGCGTCAAGGATGCCACCGAGCACCAGCGCGGCGATCACTCCTACTACTGATTTGCTGCCGCTGTCGCAAAGACATGCGGCAAAGAAAAGGCCCCGCCAGCTGGCGGGGCCTTTTGCATTCTGCAGCGGGCGGATCACTCGTCCTTCTTGTCTCGCGACAGCAGGGCGATGGCCGCCTCTTTCGGATTCTTGCCTTCGTACAGCACCTTGAAGATCTGCTCGCAGATGGGCATCTCGACGCCACAGCGGGCCGCCAGCAGATGCACCTCCTTGGTGTTGCGATAGCCTTCCACCACCTGGCCTATCTCGGTCATGGCGGTGTTCACATCCTTGCCGGCCCCGAGGGCCAGCCCGAAGCGACGGTTGCGCGACTGGTTGTCGGTACAGGTAAGCACCAGATCCCCGAGCCCCGCCATCCCCATGAAGGTCTTGGCGTCGGCACCCAGCGCAGCGCCCAGACGCTGCATCTCTACCAGGCCCCGGGTGATGAGCGCGGTCCTGGCGTTGGCGCCAAAGCCGAGTCCGTCAGAGAGACCGGCACCGATGGCGATGACGTTCTTGACCGCCCCGCCCAGCTGCAGACCGATGAAGTCCGGATTGGTATAGACCCGGAACGAGCGGCCGCAGTGCAGCAGGTGGGAGAGATCGTCGGCAAAGTCGTCGTGGGTCGAGGCCACCGAGATGGCGGTCGGCAGACCGGCGGCCAGCTCGCGGGCGAAGGTCGGGCCCGAGATGACCGCCAGTGGAATGGCATCCCCCAGCACCTCCCGCGCCACCTCTTGCAGCAGACGGCCGCTATCCGGCTCCAGCCCCTTGGTGGCCCAGGCGATCCGGGTATCCGGGCGCAGGAAGGGTTTGACCCGGGCCAGTACCTGGCCGAACACATGGCTCGGCACCACCAGCAGCAGCACGGGAGCGGCTTGCACCGCCGCCTGTAGATCCGACGTCAGTTGCAGATCGGCCGGGAAGGGGACATCCGGCAAGAATGCCTTGTTGCAGCGATCCTGTTCCAGCTCGGCGACATGGGCAGGGTCGTGACCCCACAGCAGGGTCGGATGACCATTGCGCGCCAGAGAAATGGCAAGGGCGGAGCCATAAGACCCCGCCCCCAGGACCGAGATTGCGATCTGGTCGGCCATTATCAGGCTTCCGCAGTCGCCTGCTGGGCCTGTACCTGCGCCATGTGCTGGGCGAACAGGGCGTCGAAGTTGACCGGAGCCAGGTTCAGTTGCGGGAAGGAACCCTTGCTCACCAGGTTGGACACCGCTTCGCGGGCATACGGGAACAGGATGTTCGGGCAGAAGGCCGCCAGGCAGTGGGCCAGTTGCGGCTCCGGCAGGTTGCCGATGGTAAAGATGCCGGCTTGCTGCACTTCACACAGGAAGGCAGTCTCGGTTTCCAGCTTGCAGGTGACAGTCAGGGTCAGCACCACTTCATAGACGCTGTCGGCCAGGACATTGGTCTTGGTGTCCATGTCCAGCTTGACGTCCGGCTGCCACTCTTTCTGGAAGATGTGCGGGGTATTCGGGGCTTCGAAGGAGACATCCTTGGTGTAGACACGCTGGATGTGGAATTCCGGTTGCACTTCCTGGTTGTTGATTTCGTCAGCCATTTCGTTTGATTCCTTTTTAAGATAATGAGTGGGCGCAGGCCCTTAAATCAGCGTTTTTTGGTCACCGGCAGATTGTCTGCACGCCATTGGGCCATGCCACCGCTGAGCACATACACCTGCTTGAAACCGGCCTTGCTCAGTTGGCGACCCGCGCCACCAGCGGTCATCCCCGACTCGCACACCACTATGATGGGGGCATCCTTGTGCTTTTCAACCGGGCCCAGATTATTCGCCTGGATCTGGGCGAGCGGCAGGTGATGGGCCCCGGCCAGATGGCCCTTGGCAAATTCATCCTGACTGCGAATGTCCACGACGGTGGCATTTTCACGGTTGATAAGCAGGGTAGCGGCGTGGTTGTTGACCGCCTTCACCGGAGAAAAACGAGCACGCACAGTGGTATACACCAGTGTGCCTGCCAGGCCCAACCAGGCTGCGGTCAGCAGCGGATTGCGGGCCGCGAAATCCAAATACTCTTGCATCTTCTACTATCCAGGGACCAAGACAAGGGCCCGAGTATACATGGGGCCCTGCATAAGATCAGCCATCTTGGCGGCAAAGCGAGAGCAAGCTCCCATCAGGGATGGCTGCCGATTCTTCCTCCTCCAACCGGGCCGAACGAGAGGATGCGCCATGCCGAAAAGAGGGGGGAAACAGAGGAAAACCCGCCGAGGCAGACAAGCCGGCAACATGCCTAAAACAGCGGGATAACAGTTAAAAAGCGAGGCTGGAGAGGGACTTGGCTATCAGGTGACTATTTCGGCAGATGTAGTAATATTACGCTAGTTTCACTTCCCGCAATTCATTCCTATCCGAGAGGACATAGCCTTATGTCAACAGCTAAGAAACCGCTGGTTCTGGTCATCATGGACGGTTGGGGCTACAGCACCAAGCAAGAGTACAACGCCGTTGCTGCTGCCAAGACCCCCAACCTGGATCGCCTGGCCCGTGACTACACCAGCACCCTGATCTCCGGCTCCGGCCTGGACGTGGGTCTGCCGGACGGCCAGATGGGCAACTCCGAAGTCGGCCACACCAACATCGGTGCCGGTCGCGTCGTCTATCAGGAGCTGACCCGCATCTCCAAGGACATCCAGGACGGCGACTTCTTCCAGAACGTCGAGCTGGCCAAGGCTGTCGACGCTGCCGTGACCAAGGGCAAGGCCGTGCACATCATGGGGCTGATGTCCCCGGGTGGCGTACACAGCCACGAAGAGCACATCATGGGCATGATCGAGATGGCCGCCAAGCGTGGCGCCGAGCAGATCTACTTCCACGCCTTCCTGGATGGCCGCGACGTCCCGCCGCGCAGTGCCCAGTCCTCCATCGAGCTGTTCGACGCCCTGTTTGCCCGACTGGGCAAGGGTCGTTTCGCCTCCATGATCGGTCGTTACTACGCCATGGACCGCGACAACCGCTGGGATCGCGTGCAGCAGGCCTATGACCTGATGACCCAGGGCAAGGGCGAATTCACCGCCGACAACGCCACCGACGCGCTGGCCGCCGCCTATGCCCGCGACGAGAACGACGAGTTCGTCAAAGCCACCCGCATCGGCGACGCTGTACCGATGATCGACGGCGATGCGCTGATCTTCATGAACTTCCGCGCCGACCGCGCCCGCGAAATCACCCGCGCCTTCGTCGACAGCGACTTCACCGGCTTCGCCCGCACCGCCACCCCGGCCCTGCACTTCGTGATGCTGACCGAATACGCGGCCGACATCAAAACCGCCTGTGCCTATCCGCCCACCGCCCTGGTCAATACCCTGGGTGAGTGGCTGGCCAAGCAGGGCAAGACCCAGCTGCGCATCTCCGAGACCGAGAAGTACGCCCACGTCACCTTCTTCTTCAACGGTGGCGAAGAGGCCTGCTTCAGCGGCGAAGATCGCGAAATCGTGGCGAGCCCGAAAGTGGCTACCTATGACCTGCAGCCGGAGATGAGCTCCGAAGAGCTGACCGACAAGCTGGTTGCGGCCATCAAGAGCGGCAAGTACGACGTCATCATCTGCAACTACCCGAACGGCGACATGGTCGGTCACACCGGCGTGTTCGATGCGGCCGTCAAAGCCTGTGAAGCGGTCGACCACTGTATCGGTCGCGTCACCGACGCCCTGGCGGAAGTGGGTGGCGAGTGCCTCATCACCGCCGACCATGGCAACGCCGAGAAGATGATGGACGAAGAGACGGGTCAGGCCCACACCGCCCACACCAATCTGCCGGTTCCCCTCATCTACTTCGGTCGTAAAGCCGAGGTCGCCGAAGGTGGCAAACTGTCCGACCTGGCCCCCACCATGCTGACCCTGATGGGTCTGCCGGTGCCGCCGGAAATGACTGGCAAGCCCCTGATGATTCTGAAATAATCCTGCCCCATGCGGGGATGCGAAATTATTTCACAGAAAACCAGTCGCGTCGGCCTGTTGGCCGGCGCGCTGTTTTTTTGCCTGATCGGCGGTACCGGCACAGCCCAGGCTGCGAACCAGCAGCTGGGGGCCATGCAGTCCCAGATCAAGGAACAGCAACAGACCCTCAAGCTCAGCAAGCAGGAGCTTGCCAAGCTCAACACCCAGCTCAAGGCTGACGAGCAGGCCATTTCGGCTGCCGCCGCCAAACTCGAGCAGACCAGACAGCAACTCCGGCAGAACCAGCAGAAGCTGGCGTCCCTGCAGCAGGACAAGCTGGCACTGGAGCAACAAGCCAAACACCAGAAGCAGTTGCTGGCCAAGCAGGCGGAAAGCGCCTTCCAGGCGGGCAACCACGATTACCTCAAACTGCTGCTCAACCAGCAGGATCCGGCCAAGCTGAGCCGCGCCCTCGACTATTTCGACTACCTCAACAAGGCCCGTATCGAGGCCATTGAAGCCCTGCGCGCCACCCGTGACAAGCTGGCCAAGAACCAGCAGGCCACCAGGGAGACCGAGAACCGCCTCCAGACCCTGCTCGGCGAGCAGCAGGAACATCACCAGAGCCTGCTGGCCAGCCAGCAGAGCCGTGCCAAGGTGCGCAACCAGTTGCAGCAATCGGTGCAGGCCGACGAGCAGAAGCTCGACAAGCTGGTCAAGGCGGAGAAGGCGCTCAAGGCACGGCTGGAAGAGCTGCGTCGTCAGCAGGAAGAAAAGGAACGCCGCGAACGGGCCGAGCGGGAGCGCCTTGCCAAGATCAAGGCCGAGCAGGAGCGCCAGCGCCGTCTGGAGGCCCAGCGCCTGGCAGCCGAACAGAAACGCATCGAGGAGCAGCAGCGGATCGCCGCCCAGCAGCGCCAGGTCGGCGAACAGCAGCGGCTGGCGGCCCAGCAGCAACGCGTCGCCGAACAGCAGACCAAGGTGGCGCAGCAGCAAGCAGCCGCCCGCAACAGCGCCAAGGCAAGCAGCAACGGCTACGGCGGTCTGAGCACGGGTGGCAACCTGCGCTGGCCGGTGCAGGGCCCCATCCTCATCTCCTACGGCTCGCCACGTACCGCCGAGCTGAAGTGGAAGGGCACCCTGATCGGCGCCAGCGAAGGGACCCAGGTCAAGGCGGTGGCACCGGGACAGGTGGTCTACGCCGACTGGCTCGACGGCTTCGGCATGCTGCTGGTCATCGACCACGGCAAGGGTTACATGAGCCTCTACGGCCACAATCAGTCGCTGCTGCGACAGGTGGGACAAAAGGTGGAGCAGGGTGAGCCCGTGGCCCTGGTCGGCGACAGCGGCGGACAGGAGCGCTCCGGCCTCTACTTCGAGATCCGCTATCAGGGCGAGGCCATCAACCCGACCAAGTGGCTGGCCAGACGCTAAGCCCGCCTTGGCGGTGCCCGATCGGAGTCCGCTACCTCATCCCCAGCCCTTCTCCCGCGAGGGGAGCAGGGAGCAAAAGACAGCAACACCGCGTCGTTTACCACTTCACCTGACAAAAAGTCTGCATCGCGCAGACTTTTGCTTGCCAGGGGGGGCACCACACCGCCCGCCCCGATGATGAAAACTTACCTCTTTTCCACCCCGCTCAGGGGAAGACCACCAGCCCGATCTGCTCCAGCAGCCCCTGCTGCTGATCTTCATTGATCTGCACCCCGGCGAGGTTGACCCGGCGCAGATCCAGACCGGGCAGATCGCACTGGCGCAGATCGCAGCCTTGCAGGTTGAAGCTGGTCCAGTCGATTTGCCCGAACTCGGAGCCGCTGAGATCCGAGCCCGCCAGGGAGGCGCCCAGCAGGTTGGCCCCCTGCCAGCGGTTGCCGGCAAGCTCGCACCGCTCCAGCAGGCAGCTTTCGAAGTTGGCGTAGCTGAAGTTGTTGCCGGTGAGGTGGGCCTCGCAGAAATAGCTTTTGGCAGTGATCCGGTTGGCGAAGCTGGCATGGGCGAAGTTGATCCCCATGGCCTGGCAGTCGCGCATCTCCAGCCCAAGACACTGGCTGCGGCCGAAGTCCGCCAGGGTGAGATCGCAGCGCAGGAAGCTCGCCTCCCGCAGATCGCAGCCCTGAAACAGGCATCCCAATTCCCGTTCCCTGTCATAGAAGCTGCAGTCGACGAAGCGGCACTCCCCGAGATCGAGCCAAGAGAAGTGACAGCCGATGAAGCGGCACCCCTGGAACTGCTCCCCCTCCACCTCCTGCTGCTCGAAGTGGATCCCCTCGAAACACCTGCCCTTGATCATCCCCTGCCCCCTGTTGATGGCGTCATATGCTGACATTGCCGTGCAAAAACGGTAATGTTACGTGTAACATTTTTTGCCGGATCCCCAGATGAACGACACCCGCAAGCGCCGCCCTACCCTGCAGGACATTGCCGACCTGACCGGTGTCACCAAGATGACCGTCAGCCGCTACCTGCGCGACCCGTCCGCCGTGGCCGAAGGGACCCGCGAGCGCATCGCCGCCGCGGTGGAGGAGCTCGGCTACATCCCGAACCGGGCGCCGGACATGCTGTCGAACGCCACCAGCAAGGCGATCGGCATCCTGATCCCCTCCCTCTCCAACCAGGTCTTCTCGGCGGTGATCCACGGCATCGAGGCGGTGACCCGGCCCGCCGGCTACCAGACCCTGCTCGCCCACTACGGCTACAGCCCGGAGCGGGAGGAGGAGCAGGTCGCCTCGCTCCTCTCCTACAACGTGGACGGGCTCATCCTCTCGGACACCCAGCACACCGAGCGCACCCGCAAGATGATCGCCACCGCCGGCATCCCGGTGGTGGAGACCATGGATCTGCCCCTCTCCCCCATCGACATGGTGGTGGGCATGGATCACCGGGCCGCCGCCCGGGCCATGGTAACAGAGATGCTGCGCCGGGGACGGCGCAAGGTGATCTACCTCGGCGCCCGGCTCGACGTGCGCACCCAGTTGCGAATGGAAGGCTACTACCAGGCGATGGCCGATTTCGGTCTGACCGGCCAGCACCTGCTGACGGAGCAATCCTCCAGCTTCACCCTGGGGGGAGAGCTGCTGGCCCAGGCCATGGCGCGCTTCCCCGATCTCGACGGCCTGTTCTGCACCAACGACGACCTGGCAGTGGGGGCCCTGCTGCAATGCCAGGCCAGGTGGATCCCGGTGCCCCAGCAGGTGGCCATCGCCGGCAGCAACGCCCTCGACATCGGCCACGCCATGACCCCCAAGCTCGCCAGCATCGTTACCCCCCGCGAGACCATAGGTCGCGAAGCCGCCATCATGCTGCTGGCCCGCCTCGGCGGCCAGCCGCTGGCGACCAGGTGCAAGGACATCGGCTTCTCCCTCTATGAGGGGGAAAGCCTCGGCTGATCCCCGGCCATCATGGCGCGTTCGACCGCCATGATGGCGCCTTCTCCCCTCTCCCCTCGCCGTCCCCTGGCCTATGCTGGCTCCTCCATCCCCCCTGTCAGGAGCAGACCATGCACCACACCGAACGATTGAAAGCCTGCCTGCAGCGCGTCATCTGTGATCCCGCCTTCCCCCTGGCGGAGCTCGACGCCTGGTTCACCCCCGACTACTGCCAGGAGGTGAACGGCGAGCGGCTCGACTACCCGGCGTTTCACCAGCACATCGCCACACTGCGCCGCCATCTGGCCGGGGCGAGCATCGAGTTTGTCGCCACCCTGGCGCAGGGGGAGCGGGTGCACTCGACCCATGTGGTACGGGCCACCCGCCAGGACGGCGGCACCCTGGTCTGCAAGGTGAGCGGCCTCTTCACCTTTCGCGGCGATCGGATCTGCCACACCGACGAGGTGACCTGTCTGCTGGCAGGCAGCAAGGAGGATGCAGATATCGGCTCGCGGCGCTGACTGCCGGCAACCCGCAGACACCGCCATGGCGAGCAGGAAGGCAGACAATGCGCCCTCAGGCCGCCGGTTCGCGCCGGGCAAGGCGCTGGAGGGCGCGGGACAAGGCACCGGGATCCTCGTAGCCGAGCCGATCGGCGATCTGGGCCAGCGTGAGCCCCCGGTGCTGCAACTGGCGCGCCCGTCCCAGCACCACCAGCTCCCGCCACTGGCGAAAGCTGCACCCCAGCTGCTGGAGGAAGAGCCGGTTGAGGGTGCGCACCGAGGCGCCGCAATCTGCCGCCAGCGCCGTCAGCGTCAGATGGATGGCGGGCGCTTGGCACACCCTGTCCAGCACCCGCAACAGGCGCGGGTCCAGCTCACCGGTGAGGGGAATGCGCGCCGCGAGCGGGTCGGCGCGCTCCAGCTCCTGGCCAAGCACCGTCAGATAGGCTCCCTTCACCTCCTCCTCGGCCAGCTCGGGCAGGCGGGCGAAGAGGCCCGCCAGCAGCGGGCTGGCCTGCAAGGGGCCGAAGGCGGTGCGGGCCGACGTCGGCACATAGAGGAGGGAGAGCCGGGAGCGGCGCAGCACGCGAAACTCGTGCTCCCACCCCGCCGGAATAAAGCAGATCTGGCCCGCCACCAGCAGTTCTCCCTCCCCTCGCCCCGTGATGATGCCGCCCCCGTCGTGCAGATAGCAGTATTGGGCATGGGGGTGGCAGTGCAGCGCGGTGAAGTGCCCTTGCGGGTAGGATGGATGCAGACAGGACATGAAGGCTCCAGGGGAGAGGGGCGGCCCCCGACCTTAAGCCAGGGCGAGGCCGGAAGCAAACGGCCCACCCCCTCCGGGGGCGGAAAAACAGCAGGCCACCCGGGGGTGGCCTGTTTAATTTTTCTAAACGATATTTGCTTAGCGTTTAACCAATTCAACCGCTTCCCGGGAGAAGCGGGTCACCTCCTCCCAGTTGCCGCTCTTGACGGCGTCTGCCGGCAGCATCCAGGAGCCGCCGACGGTGGCCACACATTTCAGCGCCAGGTAGTCGGCCACGTTTTTCGGGCCGATGCCGCCGGTGGGGCAGAATTTCACCTGGGGCAGGGGCGCCGCGATGGCGGAGAGTGCCTTGGTGCCGCCGTTCGCCTCGGCCGGGAAGAATTTGAGGTGGTCGTAGCCTGCTTCCAGCGCCTGCATCACCTCGGACGGGGTGGCCACGCCCGGGATCAGCGGCGCCGTGCTCTTGGCCGCGTGGGCCAGCAGGGCCGGGGTCATGCCCGGGGAGATGACGAAGCGGGCACCGGCAGCGACGGCGGCATCAAACTGCGCGCAGTTGAGCACGGTACCGGCACCGACCATGGCATCCGGCATCGCCTTGGCGATGAGGGCGATGGCGTCCAGCGCCACCGGGGTGCGCAGGGTGATCTCGAACACCGAGATGCCGCCATCCAGCAGGGCCTTGGCCATGGGCAGGGCCTGCTCCAGGTCGTTGATGACCATCACGGGTACCAGGGGGGAGGCGGCAAACACCTCGGCAGGGGTCACTTTCCAGTTCTGCATAGCTCTTCCTTAGTCAAAGATGGTGGCGCCGCACTCGGCGCTCGATACCGCGCGACGCATCACGCTGAACAGTTCACGGCCCCACCCCTCTTGTTCCAGGGTGAGGTCGATCTCGGCCTGGGTACGGCCGCTCAAATCGGTCAGGCAGTCGAGGCGGCCAGACTCGGCATCCACCCGCAGCAGGTCGCCATCGGCGAGCAGGCCGATGGCCCCGCCGTGCAGCGCTTCCGGGGTGACGTGGATGGCGGCCGGGATCTTGCCGGAGGCGCCGGAGAGGCGGCCGTCGGTGACCAGGGCCACCTTGTGACCCGCCTTCTGCAGGTTGCCAAGCACCGGCATCAGCTTGTGCAGCTCCGGCATGCCGTTGGCGGCCGGGCCGTTGTGGCGCACCACGATGACGGCGTCCTGGTTCAACTCACCGGCCTTGTAGGCCGCCTCCACCGCATGCTGGGAGGAGAAGACCCGGGCCGGGGCCTCGATGACCCGATACTCGGGCGCGACGGCGGAAACCTTGACCACGGCGCGGCCCAGGTTGCCCGCCAGCAGCTTGGTGCCGCCGGTGGCCTGGAACTCGCTGCCAGAGGGAGAGAGCACGCTCGGATCCGCGCTCTCGCCCACCGGTTGCCACACCAGCTTGCCATCCACCAGTGCCGGACGGCTGAGGTAGTCCTGCATCTCGCCGAAGACCGGGGTGGCATCCAGGTGGATCAGCCCCTCTTCGGCCAGACGACGCATCAGGCCGGGCACGCCCCCCGCCTGTTCGAAGGCGTTGACGTCCGCCGGGCCGTTCGGGTACATGCGCACCAGGAGCGGCACCACGTCGGAGAGATCGCTCAGGTCGTCCCAGGTCAGCTCCAGCCCGGCGGCGCGGGCCAGCGCCACCATGTGGATGCTGTGGTTGGTGCTGCCGCCGGAGGCGAGCAGGGCCACCAGGCCGTTGACCAGGGCGCGCTCGTCGATCACCGCACTCAGGGGACGATAGGCCGGGGAGCCCGGGATCATGGCGCTGATGCGGCGGGCCGCTTCCTCGGTGAGGGCGTGGCGCAGCTCGCTGTGCGGATGCACGAAGGCGGAGCCCGGCAGCATCAGGCCCATGGCTTCGAACACCAGCTGGTTGGTGTTGGCGGTGCCGTAGAAGGTGCAGGTGCCCGCCGCGTGGTAGGCGCCGCACTCCATCTTGAGCAGGGCGTCGCGGCCCACTTCACCGGCAGCGTACTGCTGGCGCACCTTTACCTTCTCGTCGTTGCTGATGCCGCTCGCCATGGGGCCGGCAGGCACGAAGGCGGTGGGCAGGTGGGCGTGGGAAAGCGCCCCCATGATCTGGCCCGGGGCAATCTTGTCGCAGATGCCGAGCAGCAGGGTGGCGTCGAAGGTGTTGTGGGAGAGGGAGACCGCGGTGGCCTGGGCGATGAGATCCCGGGAGAAGAGGGACATGTCCATCCCCGGCTGACCCTGGGTCACGCCGTCGCACATGGCGGGCACGCCGCCGGCAACCTGGGCACTGTGGCCGAGCTCCGCCAGGGCGCCCTTGATGATGTCCGGGTAGCCCTGATAGGGCTGATGGGCACTCAGCATGTCGTTGTAGGCGGTGACGATGGCCACGTTGGCGCGGGTCATGTCGAGGATGCGCCCCTTCTCGTCACAGCTCGAGGCGGCCACGGCGTGGGCCAGGTTGCCGCAGGAGAGGGAGGCGCGGGTCTTGCCCTGATCGGCCTGGCGCTGGATGCGGGCCAGGAAGCGGGCACGGCGGGCGGTGCTGCGCTCGCGGATGCGGTTGGTCACCTGGGTGATCACGGGATGGGTCATAGCTTTCTCTCCAACTCTATATACGGGCGCGGTCGGCCGCAGCCGGGCGCGCGACATGGCTCATTGCGCCTGCGTCAGCGCGGTGACGGCACGGTCGACCACCTGTTCGAAGGTCCCGTCGATATCGATGCGAAACACGCCGGGCTCGCCATCCGGTCGCTCCAGGGTATCAAACTGGCTTTGTACCATGGCTTCGCGCATGAAGTGGCCCTGCCGTGCCCGCATCCGTTCGAGAATGAGGGACTGGCTGCCATCCAGAAACAGGAAACTCACCGAGTCGTTGCCCTCGCGGATCTGGTCGCGGTACTGCTTCTTGAGGGCCGAGCAGACGATGACGCCGAGCTCGTTCTTGCGCTCCAGGCTGTAGGCCGCATCGCGGATCCGCTCCAGCCAGGGGGCCCTGTCTTCGTCGTTGAGCGGGTTGCCCGCCGCCATCTTCTGGATGTTCGCGCGAGGGTGCAGATCATCGCCGTCGATGAACTTGGCCCCCAGGGCATTGGCCACCTTGAGGCCGATGCTGGACTTGCCGCTGCCACACACACCCATCACGATAATGCACTTGCCCGCCATTATTTGACCTCTCTCTCACTTTTCAAAAAACGTTCGCCTGATGGGTTCTAAGCTACCACGTTACCGGTAACATGTTACCGGTAACGTTTCGCAATGTGAAGTGCAGCACAGAAATGTGCAGAACAACAACTAGAACCATTTGAGGACAATTTTATGGACGGAGCAATGAACACACCCGATGTCGCCTATCTGCTCTCGGTAGCGGGCGGAGCCATTGTCATGTTGCTGGTGCTGATCATGCGATTCAAGGTACATGCCTTCGTGGCATTGACCCTGGTCAGCATGCTGACGGCCCTGGCCACCGGGGTCACCTATGACCAGGTGATCCCCACCATGCTGACCGGTTTCGGCGGCACCCTGGCCTCGGTCGCGCTGCTGGTCGGCCTCGGCGCCATGATAGGCCGGATCCTGGAGATGACGGGGGGCGCCAAGGTACTGGCCGATACCCTGATCAACCGCTTCGGCTCCCACCGCGCCCCCTTCGCGCTGGGTGTGGCCTCCCTGCTGTTCGGCTTCCCGATCTTCTTCGACGCCGGTCTCATCGTCATGCTGCCCATCATCTTCAGCGTGGCGAAGCAGTTCGGCGGCTCCGTCCTCAAGTATGCCCTGCCCTCCGCCGGTGCCTTTGCGGTGATGCACGCCTTCCTGCCGCCCCACCCGGGCCCGGTGGCCGCCAGCGAGCTGCTGGGTGCCAACATCGGTCTGCTCACCATCGTGGGCCTGCTGGTCGCGCTGCCCACCTGGTATCTGGGTGCTTACCTGTTCGGGCTCTGGTCCGGCAAGAAGTTTGAGCTGCCCCTGCCCCCGAGCTTCACTGCCAGTGCCGAGCAGCTCTCCGACAAGGCGCCGAGCTTCGGCCAGGTGATCTCCATCCTGCTGCTGCCGCTGGTGCTCATCTTCATGGATACCGGCCTCAATACCCTGAGCGTCATGGGCGTCATCGACAAGGGTGCGGACTGGGTCAACGTGCTGCGCATGGTCGGCAAGACCCCGGTCGCCCTGCTCATCACCGTGCTGTACGCCCTCTGGATGTTCCGCCAGAGCCAGGGCAAGGTGCAGCTCGAGAAGTTCTGCAACGACGCCCTGGCCCCGGTCTGCGCCGTCATCCTGGTCACCGGTGCCGGCGGCATGTTCGGCGGCGTATTGCGGGCGAGCGGCATCGGCACCGCGCTGGCCGACGTGCTCTCCGATACCGGCATGCCGGTGATCCTCGCAGCCTTCCTGGTGTCCGCCGCGCTGCGGGTCGCCCAGGGTTCCGCCACCGTGGCCCTGACCACCACCGCCGCCCTGATGGCGCCGACCGTGGCCGCCACCACCGGCCTGAGCGAGCTGGACCTGACCTTCATCGTCATCGCCATCGCCGGGGGCGCCACCGTGCTCTCCCACTTCAATGACTCCGGCTTCTGGCTGGTCAGCCGCTTCCTGAACATGGACGAGAAGACCACCCTCAAGACCTGGACCGTGATGGAGACCCTGCTCGGTACCATCGCCTTCCTCATCGTGGCCACGGCCAGCGCCATCCTCTGACGGAAACACATCGGGGCCGCATCCGTCGGCCCCGATGTGATATTGCACCGACTTTTTACGGATTCTTGCTTGGGCCCATCGCCACAGATTGCTAGAATTGCCTATTCTTCGCCCCGAGTGGAACGCTTCATCCCGTGATTTCAGGCTTCTCTATGCATTCATCGGCACATTATCGACAGTTGCTGACCCGCTTACCCCAGATCGCGGTTGCCGCGGATCAGTTCCAGATACTCAGCAGCGCCAAAGACTTCAAGAGCCGGATCCTGTCGCTCATCGCCCATGCGACACAGCGCATCTATCTGATCGCGCTCTATCTGCAGGATGACGAGGCGGGACGGGAGATCCTCTCCGCCCTCTATGCCGCCAAGCAGCGCAATCCCTCTCTCGACATCAAGGTGTTCGTCGACTTCCACCGCGCCCAGCGCGGCCTGATCGGCAAGGGCAAGCAGGGGGGCAACCACCTGATGTACCAGGCCATGGCCGCCAGCCACCAACACCAGATCGAGATCTACGGCGTGCCGGTCAAGGGCCGCGAGCTGCTCGGGGTGCTGCACCTCAAGGGCTTCATCTTCGACGACACCCTGCTTTACTCCGGCGCCAGCCTCAACGACATCTACCTGCACCAGCAGGAGCGCTACCGCTTCGATCGCTATCACCAGATCCACAGCCCGGCACTGACCCGCAGCATGGTCAACTACGTGGATGACGTCTTCCTCGGCAGCGAGGCCGTCCAGCGGCTGGATCGCACCGGCATCCCCGGCGCCAAGCAGCTCAAGGGACCGATCCGCCGCTTCAAGCAGCGCCTGCGCCTATGCCAGTACCGCTTCGAGAGCATCCAGCCCAACGATCGGGAGATCGCCGTGACCCCCATGGTGGGCCTGGGCAAGCGGGGCAACCAGCTCAACCGGATGATCCGCAACCTGGTGCGGGCCACCGAGCGGGAGATCTTCATCTGCACCCCCTACTTCAACCCCCCCAAGGAGTTGAACAAGGACGTGGAGGCACTGCTCAAACGCGGCTGCAAGGTGACCATCGTCGTGGGCGACAAGACCGCCAACGACTTCTTCATCCCCCCGGAGGAGAAGTTCTCCACCATCGGCGGTCTGCCCTATCTCTACGAGACCAACCTGCGCAAGTTTGCCGAGCGCAACCAGCACCACATCGACAACGGCCGGCTCAACCTCATGCTCTGGTGCTGCGAGAAGAACTCCTATCACCTCAAGGGGATCTTCGTGGATGAGGAGTGGGCCCTGCTCACCGGCAACAACCTCAATCCCCGAGCCTGGGCGCTGGATCTGGAGAACGGCCTGCTGGTACACGACCAGCACCATCACCTGCGCGAGCAGTTCAGTGCGGAGCGGGAGAACATCCTGGCCCACACCCGCCGCATCAGTCACTTCGACCAGATAGAGCAGATCAAGGATTACCCGGATCAGGTGCGCAAGCTGCTGGCCCGGATCCACAGGGTCAAGGCTCACCTCCTGCTCAAGCGCATCATCTGACCGCCAGGACGCCCCGTCAGTGAAAAGGCCTGCCGTTTCCGGCAGGCCTTTTTCATGGATAGCCCTCCCCCGCTCCCTTGCCCACCAGCCCGGAACGGCACAACGCGGCTTGCATCGAGGCCGCAACAACCCCTATCATCTGGACATATTTACAGTGTTTTCGGGCATCTAATTGATGAAATTGGATAAAATCTCCCTCGACAGCTTCAAGGGTGTCGGCAGCAAGATGCTGGAGAAACTCGAGCGGCTGGGGCTGGCCACGGTACAGGATCTGCTGTTCCACCTCCCCCTGCGCTACGAGGACCGCACCCAGGTGTGGCCCATCGGCGATCTGCCGCCCGGCCTGCACGGTGCCGTCGAGGGCGAGATCCAGGACACCCAGCTGGTGATGGGGCGCCGCCGCATGCTGGTGTGCCGTATCAGCGACGGCACCGGCAGCCTGACCCTGCGCTTCTTCAATTTCACCGCTGCCCAGAAAAACAGCCTGGCCCAGGGCCGCCTTATCCGCTGCTTCGGCGAGACCCGTCCCGGCAAGTACGGCCTGGAGATGGCCCACCCCGAGTACAAGCTGCTCGGCGAGGAGCAGGCCGGCCAGACCGAAGAGGCCCTCACCCCCGTCTACCCCACCACAGAGGGGCTGCGCCAGCTCACCCTGCGTAGCCTCACGGATCAGGCCCTGGCCCAGCTCGACCTCTACGGGGTCGAGGAGCTGCTGCCTGCCGGCCTCTATCCCCAGCAGATCGATCTTGCCGCCGCCCTGAAGCTGCTGCACCGCCCGCCTCCCTCGGTGGCGCTGGCCCTGCTCGAGAGCGGCCAGCACCCGGCACAGCAGCGGCTCGTACTGGAAGAGCTGCTGGCCCACAACCTCTCGGTCTTGAAGGTGCGGGCCCAGGCACAGACCCAGCTGGCCCGTGCCCTCAAGCCCGCTCCCGAGCTGGTCCGGCAGCTGCTCGGCGCCCTGCCGTTCACCCCCACCGGTGCCCAGAGCCGGGTGGTGGCGGAGATAGCCAGGGATCTGCAACAGAGCCACCCCATGATGCGCCTGGTCCAGGGGGACGTGGGCTCAGGTAAAACGCTGGTCGCGGCGCTGGCCGCCCTGCAGGCCATCGGCAACGGCTGCCAGGTGGGGCTGATGGCACCGACCGAGCTGCTGGCCGAACAGCACGCCATCAACTTCGCCAGGTGGCTGGAGCCGCTCGGCATCAAGGTGGGCTGGCTGGCGGGCAAGCAGAAGGGCAAGGCGCGGGAAGAGGCGCTGGCCGCCATTGCGGACGGCAGCGTCAAGATGGTGGTGGGCACCCACGCCATCTTCCAGGAGCAGGTGGTATTCCAGCGCCTCGCCCTGGTCATCATCGATGAACAGCACAGGTTCGGCGTGCATCAGCGCCTCGCCCTGCGAGAAAAAGGAGAGCGGGAAGGGGTGCATCCCCACCAGCTCATCATGACCGCCACCCCCATCCCCCGCACCCTGGCGATGACCGCCTATGCGGACCTCGACACCTCGGTCATCGACGAACTGCCGCCGGGCCGCACTCCCATTACCACGGTCGCCCTGCCGGACAGTCGCCGCCAGGACGTGATCGAGCGGGTGAGGCTCGCCTGCGAGGAGGGCAAGCAGGCCTACTGGGTCTGCACCCTGATCGAGGAGTCGGAGGTGCTGGAGTGCCAGGCCGCCGAAGACACTGCCGCCGAGCTGCAAACCCTGCTGCCCGGCCTGCACATCGGCCTGGTACACGGCCGGATGCGCCCCGTCGAGAAACAACGGGTGATGGAGGAGTTCAAGGCGGGCATACTGCAACTGCTGGTCGCCACCACCGTCATCGAGGTGGGGGTGGATGTGCCCAATGCCAGCCTGATGATCATCGAAAACCCGGAGCGACTGGGGCTGGCCCAGTTGCACCAGCTCCGCGGCCGGGTCGGGCGGGGGTCGGTCGCCTCTCACTGCGTGCTGCTCTATCATGCCCCCTTGTCCAAGACCGCCCAGAGCCGCCTCGGGGTACTGCGGGAGACCAATGACGGCTTTCTCATCGCCCAGCGGGATCTGGAACTGCGCGGCCCAGGCGAGCTGCTCGGTACCCGCCAGACCGGTCTGGCCGATCTCAAGATCGCCGATCTGGTGCGCGACCAGCCGCTCATCCCTCAGGTGCAGAAGATGGCGCGCTTCCTGATGGACAAACACCCGGCGCATGTCGAGCCCCTGATCCGCCGCTGGCTGGGCCTGCGAGACCACTACTCCAATGCTTGACCAAGGCAGATGCAGAAGAGGGTCAACTTGCCTGATGGATAAACACCCGAGCCATGTCGAGCCCCTGATCCGCCGCTGGCTGGGCCTGCGGGACCACTACTCCAATGCTTGACCAAGGCAGATGCAGAAGAGGGTCACCTTGCCTGATGAATAAACACCCGAGCCATGTCGAACCCTTGGTACGATGCTGGCTCGGTCTACGGGATCACTACTCGAATGCCTGACCAAGCAACAGAAACAGGAGGAAAGCACTGATGAATTCCTGGCTGCGCGGCCTGCTCTACACCCTCGCCTTCCTGCTGCTCTTTGTCTGGGTCGGTCTCGGCCTGTTCGATGCCGAGCGCGCCAAAGGCCCCATCGCCAACTGGCTCAGCCAGCAGACCGGGGTGCCCGTCACCATAGGCCGGCTGGTGTTCAATCCGCTGCACCCCTACACCCTGCTGGCGGAACAGGTGCGCTATGGGGATGCGGTACAGCTGGAAAAACTCTATCTGGAGATCGAGCACATCGACTGGTTGAACCGGGATGTGCGCATCGCCCACCTGGACCTCATCCGTCCCGTTATCAAGCTGCCGCTCCCCAACCAGTTGCCAAGCCTGCCGGTTCACTCCCTCACCATCAGCGACAGCACCATCGACAACCTGAGCCTGCAGAGCGAGGCCCTGACCCTGCGCGGCCTCAGTGCGTCCCTGAGTGACTGGGAACTGATCGACCCAAGACGCCAGCCCCAGGCCAACCTCACCCTGGGCATCAACCAGCTGGAGAGCCCCATGTTCACCCTGGCCCGTCTCAGCCTCAAGGGGCGGCTGGAGGGGCAGGTGCTCAGCACCGACAGACTGACCACCAACCTGTTCGACGGCCTGCTCGAGACCGGCATGGTGCTGAACTGGCCAGAGCGCAGCCTGCAACTGCACGGTCTCAAGGCCCGCGCCATGCGCCTCGAGCTTGGTGACATACCCCCTGGCGAGTTCCCCCTGCGCCGCATCACCCTGGACAGGGGTCAGCTTGCCCAGATGAGCATCAATGCCATCGATCAGGAGCTCTCCCTCAACAACTTCAACGGCCAGCTCACCGCCTTCGACTGGCAGGCGGGCAGCCAGCCCAGCGGCTATCTGGCGGGCACCCTGGGCGACATGGGCCGCGGCTTGTTCCAGCTTGAGGCCGTCGAGGGCAAGCTCGCCTTCTCCCCCCGGCAGCTGGATGCCGAGCTGCGGGGCAAGGCATACGAAGGGGAGTTCAACGTCGAGCTGGCTCTCGACACCCAGCAGCAGAAGCTCACCCTGAAGGATCTGGCCCTGAGCGGCATGGACATCAGTTTGCCCCAGGGGTGGTGGCAGGATTGGCAGGGCTGGCGCCCGCAACAGATCGACATCCGCAAACTGGCCTTCGACAAGCTCAAGGTACTCTCTTTCGACGACACCCTGCCCCTCTCCCTGACCGGCTGGCAACTCTACCTGAACGATCTCGCCCTGCGGGGCAACCAGCCAGGCCCCCTGCTGGGGCGCGCCCGCATCGAGAGCAAGTGGTTCGAGCTGGTGTGGGACGGTCTCAGTGCTCGCAACGGCACCCTGGATGGCGAGCTGACCCCCAGCTCCTGGCAGCTCAACACCCTCGCCACCTCCCTGCCCGACGAGGGCTCCCTCAACCTGAGCGGCCAGTGGGGCAGGACGCCCGGGCAGGAGAGCCGCCTGCAGTTGCAGGGCAAGCAGCTGGATCTGGAGCAGTGGGGCAAGTTGCTGCGCTCCCCCGTCTCCTTCGCGGGCAAGGTGGATCTGGCGGCAGATCTGCAAGCCGACCTCAACGGGCAGCCCGGCGAGCAGACGGCCAACTGGCGCCGGACCCTTCAGGGCAGCCTGAGCCTGGAGAGCAAGGATCCCTTCTGGGACAAGGTCGGCATCGACCCCCTGCTGGATGACTGGTTCAGGGAGCAGACCCCCCCCGATCTGACACCGCAGACGCTGTGGCAGGCGATGCAGCGCGGAGACACCCCCTTCTATCAGATCAGGCTGGATGCCAGGGCGGAGCAGGGCAAGGTGCGGATCGAGCAAGGTGGCGCCTCCACCATCACCCACCTGCTGGCGCTGCAAGGGGGTGTCGACCTGGCCGCAGACCAGTGGCAGCTCGACCTCGGGGTCCTGAACAAGGGGCGCTGCGCCGAGCTGCTCGCCCGCTGGCGCGGCCCCCTCAATGCGCCCGACCTGGGCTGGAGTTTCCCCACGGGACAGGACGCCTGCGGCTGGGAGGCGGGTGTGCGCTACCCCGCCCAGGGACGAAGCGGCCCGCTCTGGCGCCCACGGCCACCCGCCGCCCAATAACGAACAAGGCCTCGCGAAGAGGCCTTGTTGCTGTGAACATCAGGGATCAGCGTGCGCCGCGCTTGATGGGCAGCACCACGTACTGACCGACAAACTCCACCGCCAGCTTGCGGCCACTGAACAGCTGCACCCGCAGGCTGAACTTGGCGGACTCTCCGCCCCTCAGCGGCTCGAGCACGGCGGGCATGCCCTCCCGGGCCACCCGAGCCTCCGGTTCTTCGCTCACCGGCCGGTAATACTTGATGTTGCCCTCGGCCAGCACGGTATCCCCTCCCAGCCCTGCCTCCTTGAGCTGCAACCAGATGAGACCCCAGCCCGCCAGCACGCACTGGCTGTAGATGCTGCCGGCGAACATGGTGTCGTGGACGTTGAGATTGGCCGCCAGGTTGGCCTTGAGGTGGAAGGTCTGGCCATCGTAGTGGGTGATGTGCACCCCCATCTTCTCGCTGATGGGAATACCCCGCGACCAGCGGGTGGTGAGATCCTGGCACCACTCCGGACGGTACTGGATGGTCTGCATGGGACTCAGGGACTTGATCATCTGGCGGTGAGGGATGCGGCCGAAGGAGACGGGGCCTTCCCCTACCTCGAGGAAGCCGCAGCGGCGATAGAACTCCACCGCCTCCTGGCGGGCGTTCATCACCAGCCGTTTCACCTTCTCGTCGCGGGCAAGCTGTTCGAGATCCTCCACCATGCGGGCGCCCAGCCCCTGGCCGCGAAATTCGGGTCGCAGCGCCATAAAGCGGATCTGGGCTTCATCGCCGCCCACAAAGAGGCGACCCACGGCGATGGGCGTTCCGTCGGGGGAGAGCATCAGCCGGTGAATGGCAACGGTATCGTACTCGTCACGCTCGGAGCCAAGGGGCAGATTGAAGGGTTTGCGCAGTAGTTCCCAGCGCAACTGATAGTAAGCATCCAGCTCCGCTGGTGTTTCTGGGGTGACTACCCGGTACATAAAGCGATCCTTGAGTGTGCGCCGACTGGCAGATGGAAGGACTGACGCAACCATTTCTCCCGGCGCAGCCTGTAGTAGGTATCCAGCTCGGCTGCCGTTTGGGGGGTGACCACCCGGTACATAACAACATCCTTGAGTTACACTGGTCGAAAGCCATCTTGCCGTGCAAATTCATGGACTTCAATCTGCAAGCGTACCAAGCCGATCACTTATTGCACCTCAGTGCCAAACCCGAACGCCGCGTTTCGGTGCTTGAAAATGCCCGTCATCGCTGGCTGGAAATGGACGGCGTGGTGCAATCCGCCATGAGCCTCCACCAGCCGGCCCGCCTCTGTCTGCCTCATCAACGGAGCATCGCGGAGCAGTTGCCAAAGCAGGCAAGCCGGATCCTGGAGCTGGGGCTGGGCGGAGGGGATCTCACCCGTCACCTGGCGGCACGCTGGCCCGATGCCCGCCACGACTGCGTGGATCTGGATGCCGAGATCCTCACCCTGTTCCAGCAGTTCTTTCTCCCCTCGTCAGGGGGCTCGCCTCGACTGCATCACGCCGATGCGCTGCACTTCCTGCACCAGAGCCAGGAGAGCTACGATCTGGTGCTGCTGGATTTGTTCAGCCAGGACGGCAACCCCCTGCTGCTCTTCCAGGCTCCGCTCTATCAGGCGCTGGCCAGCCGCCTGAGCGGAACCCTCATCATCAATCTGCTGCCCCGCACCCGGCTCGAACAGACACAGGCTCTGCGACTGGCAGAGGAGTGGATAGGCCCGACCCACGTCCACGACGTGCCCGGCTACCGCAACGTCATCCTGCACGCGACCCGTCAGCATGGCCAGGGCGGGCGAGCACCGGCAGGGTGAAGAACCTGCGAAGTGTGCAGGCATCGCGTCCTGCCCTCCGGTGAGGCCTGCCCTGCCTGCCACCCTTATACCTGCAGCCAGAAGGTGACGGGGCCGTCGTTGAGCAGCCTGACCTTCATGTCGGCGGCAAAACGGCCGGTTTCGGTCGGCACGCCGCTCTCCCTGGCGCGAGCCACGAAGTACTCATAGAGTCGCTCGGCATCTGCGGGATGGGCGCCACCGGAGAAGCTGGGTCTCATCCCTTTGCCGGTATCCGCCGCCAGGGTGAACTGGGAGACCACCAGCAGGCTGCCACCCACCTGACTCACGTTGAGGTTCATCTTGCCGTTCTCGTCAGAGAAGATGCGATAGCCGCTCACCTTGTGCAGCAGCTTGTCGGCCTTGGCCTCGTCATCCCCCTGCTCCACCCCGAGCAGCACCAGCAACCCCTGGCCGATGGCCCCGGTCACCTCTCCCTCTACCGTTACGCTGGCCTCGCTGACCCGCTGAATCAGTGCAATCACATCCCTCTCCTCTCAAAACAGCACGACCGCCCATCCTGCGGGATGAGCGGTCGTCGATGCTACCAATAAATGCCCTGCCCGGGCCAACGCCTTTGTGTCGGGATCCGGTGTGATGGCCGGCCGGCGTCAGGCCAGCTCCTCTGCACCGGGCTTCTCGTACTCCCCGAGGCAGGCGGTGGTCTCGGCCCCCAGCAACACCACCAGCCAGCTCAGATACACCCAGACGAACAGGATGGGAATGGTCGCCAGGGCGCCATAGATGGCCTGGTAGGAGGGGAAGTTGGTGATGTAGATGGCAAAGCCGCGCTTGGCCAGCTCGAACAAGGTGGCCGCCACCAGGGCACCGATGAAGGCGTGGGTCAGCCGCACGCGGCAGTTGGGCACCACGGTATAGATCAGCAGGAAGGTGAGCACGGAGAAGAGGAACGGCAGGCTGCGCAGCAGCAGATAGCCGATACCGAACAGGCTGTCAGCCGCGAACAACCTGAGCGAGAGAATGTAGGAGGAGATGGCGATGCTGGCCCCGATGAGCACGGGGCCCAGAGTCAGGATCATCCAGTACATGGCGAATGCCTGGGCCAAGGGCCGGCTTCGGGTGGACCGCCAGATGTAGTTGAGGTTCTTGTCGATGGCCGAGATGAGCATCAGGGCCACCACGATCAGGGCACCGATACCGACGGCCGTGGTGTTGGTGGCGTTGGCCACGAAACCGTCGATGTACTCCTTGAGCATCTCGCCGGCGGTGGGGACGAAGTTGTGATAGACGAACTGCTCCATCGCCTGCTTCAGGCTCTGGAACACCGGAAAGGCCGACATCATACCGAACACCACGGCGATCATGGGCACCAGGGAGAGCAGGGTGACATAGGCCAGGTAACCGGCGGTCACCGTCAATCTGTCCTGCTGGAAGCGGCCCCAGACAAACTGGGCGAAGTGGGCACCATCGTGGCGCAAGAAGGAGAGTGCATGGGCCAGACGGCCGCGGATCTGCTGCTGCATCTTGTTTCTCGTAAGCGTGATCATGCAGATATTGTGTCAGATAGGGTGGTCATTTGGCCACCCGCAGACCGGCCGGATGCGCCTCCATCGGGCTCAGGCACCATGCGCCCTCATGTCGAGCCCATAAAAAAAGAGGCCATAAGGCCTCTCTTTGGTCTGTCGATGAACAGCTATCGATCAAGCACGACCGGCGCGCTTGCGATCCATCTCGGTCAGCAGTTTCTTGCGGATACGGATGGCTTTCGGGGTGATCTCGACCAGCTCGTCGTTGTCGATGAACTCGAGAGCCTGCTCCAGGGTCATGCGGATCGGCGGAGTCAGCACCTGGGCTTCGTCGGTACCGGAGGCACGCATGTTGGTCAGCTGCTTGCCTTTCAGGCAGTTGACGGTCAGGTCGTTGGAGCGGGAGTGGATCCCGATCACCTGGCCTTCGTACACTTCGGTCGCGTGACCGATGAACAGACGACCACGATCTTGCAGACCGAACAGGGCGAAGGTCAGGGCCTTGCCGGTGGCGTTGGAGATCAGCACGCCGTTCTGACGCTCACCGATGCTGCCACCCTTGTGCGGACCGTAGTGGTCGAAGGTGTGATACAGCAGACCGGTACCAGAGGTCATGGTCAGGAACTCGGTCTGGAAGCCGATCAGGCCACGGCTCGGGATGATGAAGTCCAGACGGACGCGACCCTTGCCATCCGGGGTCATGTTGGTCATCTCGCCTTTACGCAGGCCGAGCTGCTCCATCACGGAACCCTGATGCGCTTCTTCCACGTCCACAGTAACGGTTTCGAACGGTTCTTGCAGTTCGCCATCCACGGTACGCAGGATAACTTCCGGACGGGATACCGCCAGTTCGTAACCTTCGCGACGCATGTTTTCGATCAGGATGGAGAGGTGCAGTTCACCACGGCCGGAGACGCGGAACTTGTCCGGATCTTCGGTCTCTTCCACGCGCAGGGCCACGTTGTGAACCAGCTCCTGGTTCAGACGCTCCAGAATGTTGCGGGAGGTGACGAACTTGCCTTCTTTACCGGCGAACGGCGAGGTGTTGACCTGGAAGGTCATGTTCACGGTCGGCTCGTCAACGGAGAGAGGCGGCAGGGCTTCGACGGCACTGTTGTCACAGATGGTGTCAGAGATCTTCAGCTCGCCCAGACCGGTGATGGCGATGATGTCGCCCGCTTGCGCGTCGGTCACTTCGGTACGGGACAGGCCCAGGTAGCCCAGCACCTGACCGACCTTGCCGGTACGCGGTTTGCCGTTGGCACTGACGATGGTGACCTGCTGGTTGGTCTTGACGCGACCACGAGTGATGCGGCCGATACCGATGACGCCCACGTAGGAGTTGTAGTCCAGCTGGGAGATTTGCATCTGGAAGGCACCGTCAACGTCGCCCTTCGGGGCTTCCACGTTGTCGACGATGGCCTGGAACAGGGGTTCCATGTTCTCGGACGGGACGTCCTGATCCAGGGTGGCCCAACCGTTCAGTGCAGAGGCGTAAACAACCTTGAAGTCCAGTTGCTCATCGGTGGCACCCAGGTTGTCGAACAGATCAAAGACCTGATCCATTACCCAGTCAGGACGAGCACCCGGACGGTCGATCTTGTTGATGACCACGATGGGCTTCAGACCCTGGGCGAACGCCTTCTGGGTCACGAAACGGGTCTGCGGCATCGGGCCGTCAACGGCGTCGACCAGCAGCAGCACGGAGTCAACCATGGAGAGCACGCGCTCAACTTCACCACCGAAGTCGGCGTGACCCGGGGTATCCACGATGTTGATGCGGTAGTCGTTCCAGCGGATCGCAGTGTTCTTGGCGAGAATGGTGATGCCACGTTCCCGTTCCAGATCATTGGAGTCCATGATCCGTTCCTGACCTTCGCTGGTGCGATCCAGAGTGCCGGATTGCTGCAGCAGCTTATCAACCAGAGTCGTTTTGCCGTGGTCAACGTGCGCAATAATCGCAATATTGCGTAAATTCTCTAACATTCTCGCCTCAAATCACCGGGTAAAATTGGGCGCTAATTGTACTCTCGCCTTTGTGATCTGCCTAGCAGAATTGCAACACATTCACACACAACAAAGGATCAGGATCATGGACCCCGCAGCAAAAGGCTGCTTAGATGGCCTGGATACGCTGGCGCACCATCTCGGTGCACCAAAACGATCCAAGGTTGCACCACTTTAATGCAGCAACCGGCATGAGAACGGGTTTCTCGACAGCCTGAAACGGTGCAAGTGCCCTGAAATCAAGCTGTCACAAACTTGGCACGATACTGGCTTATGTGAATGTGACGACGCATTCACCCAAAGAGTTTTAACACCGGAGGTTACTTAGCATGTCAGCCCAGAACGTTTTGGCCCTGATCCAGGAACACGAAGTCAAGTTTGTTGATCTGCGTTTTACCGACACCAAGGGTAAAGAGCAGCACGTATCCATCCCTTCCCACCAGGTTGACGAAGACTTCTTCGAAGACGGCAAGATGTTCGATGGTTCCTCCATCGGCGGCTGGAAGGGCATCAACGAGTCTGACATGGTGCTGATGCCGGACCCGGCTTCCGCCAAACTGGACCCGTTCACCGAAGAGACCACTCTGAACATCGTCTGTGACGTGCTTGAACCCGCCACCATGCAAGGCTATGACCGCGATCCGCGCTCCATCGCCAAGCGTGCCGAAGATTTCCTGAAGTCCAGCGGCATCGCTGACACCGTGCTGTTCGGGCCGGAGCCGGAATTCTTCATGTTCGACAACATCACCTTCTCCAACACCATGGGCCACAGCTTCGTGAAGATCGAATCCGAAGAAGCTGCCTGGAACTCCGGTACCGACTACGAGCACGGCAACAAGGGTCACCGTCCGTTCGTCAAGGGTGGTTACTTCCCGGTTGCCCCGGTTGACTCCTCCCAGGACATCCGTGCCGCCATGTGCCTGGTGCTGGAAGAGATGGGCCAGGTCGTCGAAGCTCACCACCACGAAGTGGCGACCGCCGGTCAGAACGAGATCGCAACCCGCTTCAACACCCTCACCCTGAAGGCTGACGAAGTACAGGTCCTGAAGTACGTGATCCACAACGTGGCCCACGCCTACAACAAGACCGTCACCTTCATGCCGAAACCCATGTTCGGTGACAACGGCTCCGGCATGCACTGCCACCAGTCCCTGGCCAAAGACGGCGTCAACCTGTTCGCAGGCGACCTGTACGGCGGTCTGTCCGAGATGGCACTGCACTACATCGGCGGCATCATCAAGCACGCCAAGGCCATCAACGCCTTCGCCAACCCGACCACCAACTCCTACAAGCGTCTGGTGCCGGGCTATGAAGCACCGGTCATGCTGGCCTACTCCGCCCGCAACCGTTCTGCCTCCATCCGTATCCCGGTCGTGCCGAGCCCGAAAGCCCGCCGCATCGAAGTACGCTTCCCGGATCCGGCTGCCAACCCGTACCTGGCCTTCGCTGCCCAGCTGATGGCCGGTCTGGACGGCATCATCAACAAGATCCATCCGGGCGATGCCATGGACAAGAACCTGTACGATCTGCCGCCGGAAGAAGCCGCTGAAGTGCCGACCGTTGCCGGTTCCCTGGACGAAGCGCTGTCCGCACTGGATGCAGACCGTGAGTTCCTGACCCGTGGTGGCGTGTTCAGCGATGACTTCATCAACTCCTACCTGGAACTGAAACAGCAGGATGTTGACCGCGTGCGCATGACCCCGCACCCGCTGGAGTTCGAGCTGTACTACTCCGTCTAATCCGCTTTCCCATGACAAACCCGCCATCTGGCGGGTTTTTTTTCATTCTGGCAACGGAAATACCGCCGAACGGGCACGATCATGCAGAAAGATGATCCCGTTCACGGAGCCGTACCACCCTCGGCTATTCACACCCCGACCCCGTGGTTTTTCTCTGATAGGATTAAGGTGAACCCCGTCAAGGAGAGATGGATGAACACTGTACCCTGGCTGCTGAGCCTCCTGCTGATGGCCTCCTGTTCCGCACAGGCCGCCCGCGTCTACTCCTGGGTCGATCCCCAGGGGGTGACCCACTACACCGATGCCCCCCCTCCCGGCAAGAGCGCAAAAGAGGTGGACCTGCGGGTCTCGCCGCTCATCGGCACAGCCCCCCACTCGGTCCAGGTGGACAACTTCAACAGCCTGACCGGTGTCGATGCCAGGAAAGCCCTGGAGGCGGCTCCCCTGGAGATCGATCTCATCTCTCCGGAACCGGGCAGTACATTGCGCGACAATACCGGCAACATCGTCTTCAAGGGCGAGATCTCTCCCCAGGTCCCGGTGCAATACGATGTTCGCCTGATCCTGAACGGCAAGGCGGTGCCCCTGGTTCACAACAGCCTGGCCATACGGGTGGAAAACCTCGATAGGGGCGCTTACGAGGCACGGCTCGAGTTGCTCGCCAAAGACGGTACGATCCTTGCTAAATCTAAGCCAACCACCTTTTACCTGCACAGGGCGTCGGTGAATCAGGCTCCCAGAGCCGCCCCCAAGGCCAATTAGGGGTGATGTGACGCACCGATGCGGGTAAACTTGATGCACTATATTGGTGCATTCTAGGTGTACAGCACCGTTTTAGGGAGAAACCTGTGCCAACCCGCTCGGACAACGCCAAGACACTCTTGGACAACCTGCTGACCGCCGTCATTCTCATGGATGAACGTCTCTGCATTCAATTCGTCAACCCGGCGGCAGAGCAGCTGCTTTCCCTCAGCGAACGACGGCTGATCGGCATCGAACTGCCCCACCTGCTGGAACACATCTCTCTCGATCTGCAGCGTTTCAAACAGTGCCTCATTTCGGGGCAGGGCTTCACCGACAGCGAAGTCACCCTGGTGGTGGAGGGGGAGCCCAGGCTGGTGGAGATCAGCGTCAGTCCCATGGCCGATCATGAACAGCGACTGATGGTGGTAGAACTGCGCAAGATCGATCAGCAGAAGAAGATCAGCCAGGAGCTGCAGCAACACGCCCAGCAGCAGGCCGCCAAGGAGCTGGTGCGCGGCCTGGCGCACGAGATCAAGAACCCCCTGGGGGGATTGCGCGGCGCGGCCCAACTGCTGCAAAAGGAGTTGCCCGACCCGGCCTTGCGTGAATACACCGGCATCATCATCGAGCAGGCCGATCGCCTGCGGGTGCTGGTCGACAGGTTGCTCGGCCCCCAGCGTCCCGGCCGTCACCAGATGCACAATGTTCACTCAGTGCTGGAACAGGTGCGCCGTCTGGTGGACCTGGAGCTGCCGCCGCAGATCCGCATCGAGCGGGACTACGACCCCAGCATCCCCGAATTCGAGATGGAATCGGACCAGCTGCAACAGGCGTTCCTGAACATAGTGCGCAACGCCGCCGAGGCCCTTGGGGATCAGGACGGCCTCATCCGCATCAAGACGCGCACCGCCTTCCAGATCACCATCCATGGCCAGCGCTATCGCCTGGCGGCCGAAATCAAGATCATCGACAACGGCCCCGGCATTCCCGACGCCATTCGCGACACCCTCTTCTACCCCATGATCACCGGCAAGGAAGGGGGAACGGGCCTGGGCCTCTCTATCGCCCAAAACCTGATCGATCAGCACAAGGGTCGCATCGACTGCATCAGCTGGCCGGGCCACACCGAATTCACCATTTATCTACCACTTCGCAAATAAGGGAACCTCATGACAGCAAAAGTGTGGATCGTCGATGACGACAGCTCCATCCGGTGGGTTCTGGAGCGCACCCTTGGCAGCGAAGGCTTCGAATGCGAAAGTTTCGCCGACGGCGAAGCTCTGCTGAGTTCACTGGAGATGCGCTCACCGGACGTGATCCTCTCGGATATCCGCATGCCGGGCATCGACGGCCTGAGCCTGCTGGAGCAGATCCATCGCCGCCAGGCCGATCTGCCCATCATCATCATGACGGCCCACTCGGACCTCGACAGCGCGGTCAACGCCTACCAGCGCGGTGCCTTCGAATACCTGCCCAAGCCGTTCGACATCGACGAGGCGGTCACCCTGGTACGCCGGGCCGAGAACCACCTCAAGGAGCAACGTACCAAGCGCAAGGCTCGCCAACAGGAAGCCACCACCACCCCGGAGATCATCGGCGAAGCCCCTGCCATGCAGGAGGTGTTCCGCGCCATCGGCCGGCTGTCGCGCTCCAGCATCTCGGTGCTCATCAACGGTCAAAGCGGTACCGGCAAGGAGCTGGTTGCCCATGCCCTGCACAAGCACAGCCCCCGGGCCCACAAGAACTTCATCGCCCTCAACATGGCGGCCATCCCGAAAGATCTCATCGAATCCGAGCTGTTCGGTCATGAGAAGGGAGCCTTCACCGGCGCCAACAACATTCGTCACGGCCGCTTCGAACAGGCCGATGGTGGCACCCTGTTTCTCGACGAAATAGGCGACATGCCGCTGGACGTGCAAACACGGTTGCTGCGGGTACTGGCGGACGGGCAGTTCTACCGGGTTGGCGGCCACCAACCGGTGCAGGTGGATGTGCGGATCATTGCCGCCACCCACCAGAATCTGGAGAAGCGGGTCGCCGACGGCGAGTTTCGGGAAGACCTGTTCCACCGCCTCAACGTCATCCGCATCCATATTCCGGCCCTCAAGGAGCGCCGGGAGGACATCCCCCAGCTGGCCCAGCACTTCCTGCTGCGAGCCGCCAAGGAGCTGAACGTGGAGGCCAAGAGCCTGCACCCGGATACCCAGACCTACATCAGCCGCCTGCCCTGGCCGGGCAACGTGCGCCAGCTGGAGAACGTCTGCCGCTGGCTGACGGTGATGGCCTCGGGCCAGGAGGTGCTGGTAGGCGATCTGCCCACCGAGCTGCTGACTCCCATCACCAGCACCGCCGAGCCGGGCCAGTCCGCCCTGACCGGTGGCTGGCAGCAGCAGTTGCAGGACTGGGTGGCCGCCAAGCTGGCCCTGGGGGAGACCGATATCCTGGCGGATGCCATGCCCCAGTTCGAACGGATCATGCTGGAGACGGCACTGGATCACACCCACGGTCACAAGCAGGAGGCTGCCCGCCTGCTCGGCTGGGGCCGCAATACCCTGACCCGCAAGCTCAAGGAGCTCGACATTCCCTGAGCCTGCGGGAAAAACGATTCCCATCACGCCTTGAGGGAAAGCCTGACCAATCACACCCCGTTTGCTTGCAAACGGGGTATCTTTTTCAGGCGCCCCGCCTAGAATGGCAGGCTTTCCAACCCGACTCGCAGAAGGTGCCCCATGATTGACAGATCCCTCCCCCTGACCGACCTGCATCGCCATCTGGATGGCAACATCCGCCCGCAGACCATTCTCGAGCTGGGACGTCAGCACAACATCCGACTGCCAGCCGATGAACTGGAGGCCCTGCGCCCGCACGTGCAGATCGTCGAGAACGAGCCGAGTCTGGTGGCCTTCCTGAAGAAACTGGACTGGGGCGTGGCCGTGCTGGCCGACTACGATGCCTGCCGCCGGGTCGCCTACGAAAACGTGGAAGATCTGCTGCGTGCCGGGATCGACTATGCCGAGCTGCGTTTCAGCCCGGCCTACATGGCGATGACCCACAAACTGCACCCGCAGGGTGTGGTCGAAGCCATCATCGACGGCGTGGCCGCAGGCAGCCGTGACTTCGGCATCAAGACCAATCTCATCGGCATCATGAGCCGTACCTTCGGCACCGAGCAGTGCAAGCAGGAGCTGGATGCCTGTCTGGCTCATCGCGATCGCCTGGTCGCCATCGATCTGGCCGGCGACGAACTGGGCTTCCCGGGCGAACTCTTCACCGACCACTTCCGCCGGGTGCGGGATGCAGGCATGCGGGTCACCGTGCACGCCGGTGAAGCCGCCGGCCCCGAGAGCATGTGGCAGGCCATTCGCGAGCTGGGAGCCGAGCGCATCGGCCACGGTGTCAAGGCCATCCAGGATCCGGCCCTGATGGCCTATCTGGCCGAACACCGCATCGGCATCGAGTCCTGCCTCACCTCCAACCTCCAGACCACCACGGTGGCGAGTCTGCCCGATCACCCGATCCGCCAGTTCCTGGCAGCCGGCGTGCTGGCCTGCCTCAATACCGACGATCCGGCGGTGGAGGGGATCGACCTGCCCCATGAATACGAGGTGGCGGCCCCTGCTGCCGGCATGACGGTGAGCGAGATCCGCACCGCCCAGCAGAACGGCCTGACCCTGGCCTTCCTGAGCGAAGCCGAGAAGGCCGAGCTGAGTGCCCGCGCGGCTCAACGCTGAGCAGGGGTAAAACCCAATAAAAAACCGCCGAAAGGCGGTTTTTTATTGTCCAACGACATTGCCCGGCCTAGATCACCCGGGAGAACTGCTGCTGGCGTGCCTTGTTGCGCAGGTAGACATCGAAGCACATGCAGATGTTGCGGATCAGCAGCTGACCGGTGGAGACCACCTCCAGCCCCTCTTCGGTCATGCGCACCAGGCCGTCATCGATGAAGGTCTGCAACAGCTTGAGATCCTCGGCAAAATACTCCTTGAACACCAGACCGTGGGCCTGCTCGACGGCAGCGAAGTTCAGGGAAAAATCGCAGATGAGGCGCTTGATCACCTCACGGCGGATCAGATCGTCCCGATTGAGGGAGCACCCCTTCCACTGGGCATGGCCCAGTGACTCGACCTGGGCGTAGTAGGTTTTGAGATCCTTCTGGTTCTGGGAATAGGCATCCCCCATCATGCTGATGGAAGAGACCCCCAGCCCCAGCAGATCGCAATCCCCCTGGGTGGTATAGCCCTGGAAGTTGCGATGCAGCTTGCCCTCGCGCTGGGCGACGGCCAGCTCGTCATCGGGCTTGGCAAAGTGGTCCATGCCGATGAACTGATAACCCTGGCCGGTCAGGAAGGCAATGGTGTCCTGCAGCATGGCCAGCTTCTCCTGCGGCGCCGGCATGTCCGCTTCTTTCAGCTTGTGCTGGGCGGCAAAACGGCTCGGCAGGTGGGCATAGTTGAAGATGGAGAGGCGAGCCGGGTCGGTCTTGAGCACCTCTTCCAGGGTGTGATGGAAGCTCTCCCGGTTCTGGTGCGGCAGACCGTAGATGAGATCCAGATTGGTGGAGCGGAACCCCAACTCGCGGGCACGGACCAGCATGGCGCGGATGAAGTCGTTGTCCTGCTCCCGATTGACCGCGACCTGGACCGCCTTGTTGAAGTCCTGAACGCCAAGGCTGATGCGGTTGAAACCGAGCTCCCGCAGCACATCCAGCATGGACAATTCGATCTCGCGGGGATCCACCTCGATGCTGATCTCCCCCTCCTCGGCGAAGTGGAAGTGCTCCCGCAACATGGCCATCAGGCGACGAGTCTGGGGTTCGCTCAGATAGGTGGGTGTGCCGCCACCCCAGTGCAGCTGGGTGACCAGTCTCTCCTTGAACAGGGGGGCCTGGGCCTTGATCTCCTGTTCGAGGTAGTCGAGGTATTGATCTGCCTTGTGCTGGTGCCGGGTAATGACCTTGTTGCAACCGCAGTAGTAGCAGAGCTTGTGACAGAAGGGGATATGCACGTAGAGCGACAGATTGCGTGCAGGATACTGGCCCGCTGCCTGGACAAAGTCCGGATAGCCGAACCCCTCGTTGAACTCCAGCGCAGTGGGATAGGAGGTGTAACGCGGACCACTGTAGTTGTATTTTTCGATCAGGGCCTGATCCCACACAATCTGTTCTGCTTGCACGCTTGCTTCCTCTGTCTTTGTTATGGGCTCACCGGCTTAACTGAAAATCCTTCAGTCTGGCGACATCCTCAAGGATCTGCGCCTCCAGCTCGGCCTCGTAGCCGCTGCGTTCGAGATCCATCTTCATCACTTCATTGCGCTTGAGTGCCCGCCTCGCCTCATGGGTCGGCATCTCCTTCACCTTCTCATAGAGGCCGTAGAGCCCCGGGAACTCGGTGGCAAAGGCGCGGCCCCCCTTTATTTGCAAGGCATCCAGCAGATTGGTCAGCCGGATGGCACCTTCTGAGTAGTCGCACTGACCATCTCGTACCGCGTGGGCGATCACCCTGACACTCTCCAGGATCCGCTCGTTGCGGGCCGTAATGGCGTGCTGCTGCATCTCTTGCTGGCGTTTGAGACGCGCCATCAGGGTGCCGGCATAGACGGCCAGCCCCAGCAAAATCAGGCCACCCAACAGGGCGGCCAGCATCCATCCACTCATCACTTTTTCTTCGGCTCGGGTTTGGCTTCAGGCTGGTAGTCTGCCTGAGAGAAACGCTCCCACAGCTCCTCTTCGGAGGCAGGCTGACTCGGCTCGTCAAAATCGGCATCATCAAAATCCATGTCGCCATCTTCGTCATCGTCGTTGTCGATGATGCCGAGCTCGTCCATCAGCTCCTGATAACGGTCAACCCGCTGATCGACCCATGCCTGCTCTGCGGCCTCCAGGGTTTCACCGGCATCCAGACGATCCAGCAAGGCATTGAGGCGATCATCATTTTCGATGGACGCAAGCTCCTGCTCGGGGGTCATCACCACCCGCTTCTCTTTCGCAGGCTTGGTCGCCACCGGCTTGCTGCCCTTCTCGTCGGCAATCAGCGCGATGGGCTTGCGAGAGCCGATGCGTGGATCCTTGGCCTGCTTGGAGCCGCTCTTTTTGCCCGCCTGCTCGACCTGTTGGCGGGAGCCCGCCTTCAGGCCCTTGCGCTTGGCGGCGCGCTTGCGCTCACGACCTTCCTGGGCACTGGCATCTGATTCTTTGCGCTTGCCGGTAGGCTTGCGGTTGGGTTGTTTGGCCGACATGAATGACTCCGACAAATAACTGAATGGAAACCCCCGGAGCGTGTCGTCCGGGGAGGATGCTGAAGCGGGGAACAGTAAATATGGAACAAGAGTGGGATCCCGCACCAATTCGACCACTTTGGGTCGCTGAACACCGCAGGATCGGCATCCTCTGGGCATGTTGCTGGTATTTTGACACAGAATGTCTTGGCGGGTTAATGACCCAATAGAAAAAAGGCAGCCGAAGCTGCCTTTTTCCATCATGCGAGTGCCATTCCCTGGTAGCCAATCGCCTTATCCCTGGGCGAACCACGGCGCATCATTTCGTTGGATCATCCTGATCCTTATTGACCAGTCCTGAGTGTGCGTGTGTTTGTTTGTCTAACCCAAACCGGCGACATCCTGCCTCCCATCGGGGTGGTTGCCTCCCGCAGCCCCGCTCATCCTTGGCGGTCACCATCCTGGCTTTTTGCATCTGTTGCTCATCGCATGCTCCGAGCCGACATCCTGTCAAACCGAAAACGGGTCTTGCCCCCTCTCTCCGGCCAATCCTGATTGCCTACTGTAACTTCTTCGCTGGATGACTCAATCAACCAAAGCACATTTCGAACTGGTACAAAGTGATGTTCTATTTCTTAATTCATTGAAAAACAAAACATAAAAAAATGTATGTGAGCAATTTTTCAGACACAACCAGCCCCGTATATAGAAGATCTCTTACAGCAATGCAGGCTGTTTACGGGCGATCGCGACAACCTCAAAAAAGAACAGGGAACACAATGGTTCCCTGTTCTTTTCAACAAGATAACTAACAGGCTATATCAGTGAAGTCCCGCCACATACTTGGAGAGCGCCTCGATGTCCTGATCCGTCAGCTTCTTGGCCACATCCCGCATCATGCCATTGGGATCGTTGTCGCGGGTCGCCGAACGAAAAGCGGTGAGCTGGGCCTTGATATAGGCGGGATGCTGCCCTGACAGGCTGGGGTACTTCGCTTGCTCGACGCCGGAACCCCGTGGGCCATGACAGGCGGTACAGGCGGCCAGGCCTCGCCCTATGTCTCCCCCCATATAAAGCGCCTTGCCTGCGGCAACCACCTCATCGGGCACGGCAACCGGCGTCACCTTCTGGCTGGAGAAATAGGCGGCAAGATCGTCCATATCCTGCTCGGACAACGGCAACGCCATGGGTCCCATGACGGGCGCAACCCGACCAGTTTGGCCAGAAGCTGCAGCCTTCAGTTCAACTAATTGTTTTTTGATATATGATGCGTGCTGACCAGCAATCTTGGGATACATGTCGACTGGGCTGTTGCCGTCCGGTCCATGACAGGCCGCACAGACGGCAGCCTTGGTTTGTCCCGCAGCGGCATCGCCCTTGGCTTGTGCCATCCCAGTTACGCCAACCATCAGAGCAAGTGTAATGACTAGGTTCTTCATGGCGTTCCAACTTTCTCGTTATTAGGCTTCCAGATCCCATGCCGCTGAAGGCATGTTAAAATAAACGCGTTCAAGCGACGCCATTTTACACTATTTCACAAAAAAGTAACTCTATAACCCTCTATCTCTATGGGGAATTTACGTTGGATACACAAACTCTGAATTTCAATAAGGTGCATTTTGTGACCAGCGCACCCGACATCCGCCACCTGCCAAATGATGGGGGTGTCGAGATTGCGTTTGCCGGTCGTTCCAACGCTGGCAAATCGTCTGCATTGAATACCTTGACCAAACACAAGAACCTGGCGCGTACCAGTAAGACCCCTGGCCGTACTCAGCTGATCAACCTGTTTGAGCTGGAACCGGGCAAACGCCTGGTTGACTTGCCTGGCTATGGATATGCCCAGGTTCCGCTGGAAATGAAGCTCAAGTGGCAAAAGTCACTGGCTGAATACCTGCAGCGACGGGAGTCCCTGAAAGGGCTGGTAATCCTGATGGACATCCGCCATCCGCTCAAGGAAACCGACATGAACATGCTGGAATGGAGTTCACACCGTGAGCTGCCGGTGATGCTGTTGCTGACCAAGGCGGACAAGTTAAGCCCGGGGCCCCGCAACAACCAGGTGATCAAGGTTCGTCAGGCGGTGGCAGAACTGGGCCCGCAGATCCAGGTTGAAGCATTCTCTTCTCTGACCAATATCGGCGTCGAGAAGCTGGCCCAGACCCTGAGCGGCTGGTACCTGTCCGAAGCAGACAACGCCCAGGCAAACGACGAAGATCATCAGAACGAGGAATAAACGACTCCTCTCCCTGGCTGCAATTGGCGGAGTTGGACCTCCGCTGATTGAAAGGCTTTCATGATCCCCCCATCTCCGAGCCCTTCCTCCCCGCCTTCGCCATCTCTGAAGAATAACCTCAAAAAATATATTTAAATCATACTGATAGCATATTTCGACGCGAAAAGAATTAACTAATCATCAACATGATACCGTTTTCATGGATATCGAGTAAAAAATCAGAATTGAAGGCTGTAACAAACGAAACTGAAATTTAATTACACGATGAGGCAATATAGGGATAAAAATGAGGCCGGTCTTGCCATTGCAAACCGGCCTGAAGAAAAGAGTTCAAAAATTTGGGAAAAAGCGAGTTCTCGAGAACAAAGACGATTGGTTTTTCTCAAGAAACGCCTTCATTCTAACAAAGAACGGCAACGATTAAAGCATTTACTCTAAATGTTGCGCATAAAAAAACGCCCCGACGATGACTCATCGGGGCTGCTATTCAGCCACATTCAATTACGTGAAATAAAAGGTCTGAAAGATAGAACATCTTACCTCTGTACCCTACGCCGACAACTGTACAGCAAAGCAGCAGAAAGTGAAAGTAATTTATGTAATTTAGTTTCAAAGATAGGGAAGGAAAAAAATATTCATAATTTTCATGCAGATAAAAAAATCCCCAGTACGAATACCGGGGAGTTATAAAGGTGACTAGCTAGCACTTCCTCAACTATCCAGTTAGTCAGCAGTCCGTTACAGAAGTTCCGCTGCTTTGAGAAAAAACTCAAAAAAATTCTGCGAGTGACGGCAAAGTAAAAGTAACTTATTGTTATGCAATGGTTTTATAAAAATGTTACCTGTTCTGCCACACACCCACCGCAGAACGACCGTTTCACATCACACGTGCCGTGCCGCATCACGAGGGAGCCCTTATCCAGAGATGCAGAATCTCTACATCAGACCTGCCGACAGCCCAATAGAACGCACAAGCTGGTTCACACGACGCCCAGATTGCGCTGCAACTCTCTCAATACCTGCTTGGTGCCGGGCCGGATCCCTCGCCATACGGTAAAGGCCTCAGCAGCCTGCTCGACCAGCATGCCCAATCCATCCATGGTATGGCGCGCGCCATGTTGTTTGGCCCAGCCGATGAAGGCTGTATCCGTTGCGCCATACATCATGTCGTAGATCGCGATGTCCGGGTGGATGAGGGTTGGCGCCAAAGGTGGCAACTCTCCTTGCAGACTCGCTGAGGTGGAATTGATGATGAGATCGAACGGCCCCACCAGCTGTTCATAGGGTTGAGCAGTGATGCTGCCCAGATCCCTGAACTCCACAGCCAGCTGTTCCGCCTTGGCATGGGTACGGTTGACCACGACGATCTCGCCCGGCGCTTCCGCCAGCAGGGGGGCCAGGGCACCACGAGCTGCGCCACCGGCCCCCAGAAGCAGGATCCTGCTACCGGCAAGGTTCACTCCGTGAGCCTTGAGATCGGCGACCAGCCCGGCGCCGTCGGTATTGTCACCCAGCAGCACACCATCATCAGTCAGTTTGATGGTGTTGACCGCTCCCGCCCGCTTGGCCCTGGGGCTCAGCCGCTCCACCAGCACGAAGGCTTGCTCCTTGAAAGGCACGGTCACGTTGCACCCCTTCCCTCCTTCGGCGAAGAAGTGGTTCAGAGCGCTGGCAAACTCATCGACTGCAGGTTCTGCCAGACCATACTCCAGCGCTTGCTGGGTCTGCCTGGCAAACAGGGTATGAATGAAGGGAGATTTGCTGTGGCGCACGGGGTGGCCAAAAACCAGATAACGATCCATCAAGGCGTTCCTTTTGAGAGCAATATCCCGATTTAACGGGTTTTCTCATGAAGGAACAAGCCGAATATCGGCCAATAAGAAGAGGCCATCATGGCCCCTCTGGTCACAGCCACTCGCGCGGTTTGAGGTAGTCGCTGTGGAGCAATGCCTCCGGGCTGCCAGCCTCCGGCTGCCAGTCGTACTCCCAGCGCGCCAGCGGCGGCATCGACATCAGAATGGATTCGGTGCGCCCCCCCGTCTGCAGTCCGAACAGGGTCCCGCGGTCGTAGACCAGATTGAATTCCACGTAGCGGCCACGGCGATAAAGCTGGAATGCCCGTTCCCGCTCCCCATAAGCAAGCTCCTTGCGTCGCTCGACAATCGGCAAGTAGGCCGCCAGGTAACCCTCACCCACTGCACGCATGAAGGCAAAGCAGTCGGCAAATGGCCAGCGGTTCAGGTCATCGAAGAAAAGACCACCCACCCCGCGCGTCTCGCCCCGATGCTTGAGGAAGAAGTAACGATCGCACCAGGATTTGAACTCGGGATAAATGTCGGTGCCGAACGGCTGACAGAGCTCATGGGAGACTTGGTGCCAATGCCTCACGTCCTCTTCGAACGGATAGAAGGGCGTCAGGTCGAAGCCGCCACCAAACCACCAGATCGGCTCCTCCCCCTCTTTCTCGGCGATGAAGAACCGCACATTCGCATGGCTGGTCGGTACATAGGGATTATGCGGGTGGATCACCAGCGATACCCCCATGGCCTCAAACCTGCGGCCAGCCAGTTCAGGACGATGTGCGGTCGCGGATGCCGGCATGGCATCGCCATAGACATGGGAGAAGTTGACCCCACCTTGCTCGATCACCGCCCCCTGACGCAGCACACGTGTTCTACCGCCACCACCACCTTCGCGACTCCAGGCATCTTCCACAAAGCGCCCGCATCCATCGGCCTGCTCCAGGCCACGGCAGATATCATCCTGCAATTGCAGCAGGAAGGCTTTTACCTGGGCCACATCCGGTTTGCTCATTTTATCTCCTGTCAGACAGGCATCATGCATGCACTGCCTGCACTTCTCGTATTGTCATGACCTCATCGCACAACCTGCATGAAACAGGGTCGTGCCCAACTCAGGATGGGCGAATGATGGCCCCGGTGCGGGCGTCCTTGATTTCGGACGGGTTGGCTTGCCCCCCGACTTCGCCGGGCAGAATGTAAGCCAGCTGGCTTGCCAGCAGATCGCCAATATCAGCCACCCGGCGAGCGGGTTCCTCACCGGTGAGATTGGCACTGGTGGACACCAGCGGTTTGCCAAATGCCCGGCAAAGCCCTTGCACCTGGGGATGGCCTGTGACCCGCACCGCCAGGGTCTCGAACTGACCGGTCAACCAGGACGGCGTCGTCGCGCGAGCGGGCATGATCCAGGTGAAGGGACCAGGCCAGCTCGCCTGCACGCGAGCAAGCTGCTCATCGCTGAGCTGGCTCAGGTCGATGTAGTCCTGCAATTGCGCCAGATCTGCCGCGATCAGGATCAATCCCTTCTCCACCGGCCGCTGCTTGATGGCCAGCAGCCGCTGCACGGCGGCTTCGGAATCAGGATCACACCCCAGACCAAACACGGCTTCGGTGGCATAGGCGATAACCCCTTCTCCTTGAAGGGCGGCAACCGCTTGTTCAAATTCATTTGGCATAAGCACATGCGACAGCCACGCTGCCGCCTCTCATCACTGGATTGTATGTTGAACCGACATGACGGCATCGGGGCCATCACTGCTGCGATATGGGCTATATCCCTGCTCCTCTTCAGTCATGCATTTCGGTTCAACGCTTGAGTGCATCAGTGAACCGAGCAACCGCAGGGAGCTTGAGATGGCGACCAGGTCAGGATCAGGGCAAGTTGGGCGATGTGCATCGGCTCACAACCTCACGCTGACCAGCAATCCGCCTGCCTGATCATGGGCGGCGAGATTATACCCGCTCAATCTGGTGGGAGCATTTCTTTTGCGGGCAGACCCAGCGCAGGTTTCCCCGCACCTTCTTCTCGATCATGATGCCCCAGCCACACTCGGGACAGGGCATGGGAACCGGCTTGTCATTCACCACATACTTGCAGTTAGGATAGGCGTCACACGAGTAGAACTGTTTGCCATAACGGGACGTGCGGCTCACCAGATGACCTTTGCCACACTCCGGGCAGAGGATTTGGGTATCGTCACTCTCCTGAAGGGATTCGATATGCTGACAGGCCGGGTACTGGGTACATCCCACAAACAGACCGTAACGACCCTTCTTGATGGCCAGTGGATGGCCACAATCCGGACAGGACGACCCCTCGAGCACTTTCTCTATATCGCGGCCAGAGGGGGTGAGGGAGCGAATGTAATCGCAAGCGGGATAGGCTGAACAACCAAGGAAGGGACCGTGTTTGCCCTGGCGGATCACCAGTTCAGCACCACACTGCGGGCACGGCTCGCGCTCGAAGGCATGTTCGTGGGCAGAGAAGAGGTGGTGATCGATCTTTGACATGGGCCGCGCCTTGAAATCCAGATGGCCTGAATTCTACCAGCGCGGCACCGGGCTGTCAGTGGATGACGCCGTCCGACTCGTCAAACACCAGCTCTTCCATCTGCTGGTAGGCGTTTTCGCTGCCTGGCACATTGAACAGCACCATCATGACGACCCACTTCAGATCGTCCAGCTCGATGTCCGGCTTGTCCAGCTCGAGCAACCGTTCGATGCAGATTTCACGGGTTTCGGCATTCAGCACTTGCGCCTGCTCCAGGAACAGCAGGAAACCGCGACATTCAGTACTGAGGCGAACAAGCTCCTGCGGCGCATAGATCCGCATAGAGCCCTGCTGGCTTGCGGTGACATAGACTTCCCGCTCGCTGTCGTGCAGGTTGGCCAGTCGCTCCAGCCAGTTGAGCGCTTTCTCGATCTCGTCCTTGTCGAAACCGGCCCGGCTCAGTTCGTCGGTGAGTTCATCCTGCTCGACCATCACATCTGCATCGCTGTGGATGTAGGTCTCGAAAAGGTACATCAATACATCAAACATGATTCGCCCTCCTCGCTCTGACGTATCCACCGGCTACCGCCATCACTGCACCAACCAGCTCCAGCTCTACCAACCTGCCCAGTACGACATCGACAGGAAGCCGGGCCCGTTCGGCAACGGTATCCACGCTCGTGGTCTCATAATCTACGTTATCCAACAAATCGGCATAAGGCAATTCGCTATTATGCTGCGCCTCGGAAGAACCGTTGGCGGGTCCGGGGGGCAAGACCAGCCTTGGAAACTCTTCCAGGATATCGGCGGCATTCAAGACCAGCTTGGCACCCTGTTGAAGCAGACGGTTGCACCCTGCTGCCTGTGCATTTTGCGGGGCGCCGGGAACGGCAAAGACCTCGCGGCCCTGCTCCAGCGCATAACGGGCCGTGATGAGCGAACCACTCTGTTCTGCCGCTTCCACCACCAGTGTCCCCAGCGACAGACCACTGATGATACGGTTGCGGCGAGGGAAGTGTTCAGCCAGGGGGCCTTGCTGGGGCGCCAACTCGGAGACAAGCAGACCTTCCTGCTCGAGGATCTGCATCGCCAACCCCTGATGACGCTTGGGGTAGAGACAATCCAGACCGGATCCCAGCACCGCCAGGGTGATTCCGCCCGATGCCAGCGCCTGCTGATGGCAGACTCCATCGATGCCCAACGCGAGGCCGGAGGTGATCGCCAGACCACAGCCCACCAACTCGGCACACAAGCGTGTCGCATTGTCTTTGCCGGCATAGGTGGGATGGCGGGTACCCACCATCGCCAACTGTGGCAGGGAGAGGGATGAGACGTTCCCGCGGCAGTAGAGCAAGAGCGGGGCGCCGGGGATCTCTTTGAGCAGGGCAGGATATGCGGGGTCATCGGGACAGAGGAGGTGATTGCCGGGCTCGGCGGCCCAGCTCAATCCCTGCTCCACGACAGGAAGAGGCCATCTCATCTGCTGAATCTGGGCACTCTGCAGACCAAGAACTCGCAGGGCGCCATCATCTGAGTCAAACAGAGTTGTGATGTCACCACCCACATGAGCCAGCAGGCGAGCGGCGGTGACCGGGCCTATGCCTGTAACGGCATCCAGCGTCAGCCATAGCGACAACCGCTCCAGTGGCAAGGACACGTCAGAAATTACTGACCTGATAACCAGAGCCGACCAGATCCTGACTCTGCAGGATAAGACCGTAACTCAATTTGTCGTAGACCTTGAACAACATGACTCTGGCAACGGCCTCGGCAGGCAGCGATGACTTGCCGGCAGAATAGAACGCCTTGTCATAGACGGATGAATATTCCCGGTATGACACCTTGCCATTCTTGTCCACCATCTCGGCTCCCGGGCGCAGGATCTCGAGCACATCGCCCGGGGCCACCTGATCACGCGCCCCCTTGTTGATGAGTACCACATCAAATTTGCCCCCACCATGTACCTTGCTCGGCAGCTCGATCACATAGCCGGGGGAAATGGAGGGTGCCGCCTTTGGCATGAACACGGCAGAAATGCTCTCCTGCGATGGCAGCGGCATCACCTTGTCGCCCTGATACACCTCACGCCGGTTATGGGTCAGCGTCACTTTGGTGGTGTCGTGGGCAAGGTACTCCTCTGCCCGCACCGTGCCGACAAAAATCGCCTCCTGACCGAGCGACTCGCCGGTATGCTTGTCCTTGTATGCCACCCCCGGGCGATAGAGGCCATAACTCTGGCCCGGGTTCAGGGCTCCTTTCACATAGAGAATGTCGCCCTCCAGCATCCCGACATGCTTGTCATTGTTGCCGAGCACATAGGGCAGGTCCTTGCTCTGCTGGCTGTTGGCCAGAATGTGGTCGGTCTGCAGGAAGGGCGCTATCTCGCTCAGAGGCAGAGTCGGTATGGGATTGGCCTTGTTTTCATAGCGGTTCTTGGGCGAAAGACGGATAACCTGCTTGCCCCCCTGACTGGCTTTGCCGAGCCGAGGCTCACCATTGACCCAGCTCAGGTGCAGCACGTCACCGGGATAGATCCAGTGGGGATTGGCGATCTGCGGATTGATGTTCCAGAGGCGTGGCCAGAGCCAGGGTTCGGCCAGATACTGGCCCGAGATATCCCAGAGGGTGTCCCCTTTTTGCACCACATAAGTCTCGGGGTAACCGGATTTGAGCGTCAACTGCTGTGCCATGGCGCCACCGGCCAGGGCTGTCGCCAGGCAGGCGACGACGATTTGCTTCAGATACATAACACTCCCTGTTACTTCTGCACGCAAAGTGTTGCTGTTTTTTGTCGGCGTAAATGACTAGAATTACGTCAATATTGACTGCGTTTATATGAAACTAAAGAAAAAATTATGGCCATTCTAGATGTATTGCGTTTCCCCGATGAGCGTCTGCGCACAGTCGCGGCCCCTGTCGAAGCCTTTACACCCGAGTTACAACACATTGTAGATGATATGTTCGAAACCATGTACGCGGAGGAAGGCATCGGCCTGGCCGCGACCCAGGTCGACATTCATCAGCGCATCATCGTCATCGATGTCTCCGAGAACCGCGAAGAACAGCTGGTGTTGATCAACCCGGAGATCCTGGAGCAGTCCGGCAGCACCGGCATCGAAGAGGGCTGCCTCTCCGTGCCCGGCAACCGTGCTCTGGTTCCGCGCGCCGAGTGGGTCAAGGTCAGGGCGCAAGATCGCCACGGCAACACCTTCGAGCTGGAAGCGGACGATCTGCTCGCCATCTGCATACAACATGAGATGGATCATCTGGTCGGCAAGCTGTTTGTGGATTACTTGTCCCCGCTCAAGCGCCAGCGTATTCGTCAGAAGCTGGAAAAGATGGCCCGTGAAGATCGCAAAGTCCTCTGAGGATCCGCTCCATTGAACAAGCTGAAACTGATTTTTGCCGGTACCCCCGACTTCGCCGCCCGTCATCTGGCGGCGTTGTTGTCTTCCGGCCACGAGGTCGTCGCCGTTTATACCCAGCCGGACAAGCCCGCCGGTCGCGGCCAGAAGCTCACTGCCAGCCCGGTCAAGGAACTGGCGCTGGCCCACGATCTGCCGGTCTATCAACCTGCCTCCCTGCGCAATGAAGCGGCGCAGGCCGAACTGGCCGCTCTGGGTGCCGACCTGATGGTCGTCGTGGCTTATGGCCTCATCCTCCCCAAAGCGGTGCTCGATACGCCGCGTCTGGGCTGCATCAACGTGCACGGCTCCCTGCTGCCACGCTGGCGTGGTGCCGCCCCGATTCAACGCTCCATCTGGGCGGGGGATGCCGAAACCGGCATCACCATCATGCAGATGGATGTGGGGCTGGATACCGGCGCCATGATCCGCAAGGTAACCTGCCCCATCGCCAGTGATGAGACCTCTGCCAGCCTCTATGACAAGCTGGCCGGTCTGGGCCCGCAGGCACTGGTCGATACCCTGGACGCCATGGCTGCCGGCGACACCGCTGCCGAGCCCCAGGACGATGCGCTGGCCAACTACGCCGAGAAGCTCTCCAAGGAAGAGGCCCGCATCGACTGGTCGATGGACGCCGTTGCCATCGAACGCTGCATCCGAGCCTTCAACCCCTGGCCCATCAGCTGGTTCGACGTCGCCGGACAGACCGTCAAGGTGTGGCAGGCCGAGGTCGTCGCACAGGATCACGGCCAGGCAGCCGGTACCCTGCTCAAGGCCGACAAGCAGGGGATCGAGGTTGCCACCGGCCAGGGCGTGCTGCGCCTGCTGACCCTGCAACCTCCCGGCAAGAAGGCCATGTCCGTTTCGGATCTGCTCAACTCTCGCCGCGACTGGTTTGAACATGGCACGCAACTGATTTGATCTGGATTGAATTGACACAAGCGGGGCCCTGGCCCCGACTTGTGCATCTAAGGTAACGCTATGAAAACACGCGCACAGGCTGCTCTCGTCATTCAACAGGTGCTGGATCAGGGTCAATCTCTCTCCGCCGTTCTGCCTGCTGCCCAGGAGAAGGTCGCCCCTCGCGATCGCGCCCTCCTGCAAGAACTCTGCTACGGCACCCTGCGCTGGCTGCCCCGCCTCGATGCGGCGGTCAGCGAGATGATGGACAAGCCGCTCAAGAACAAGAGCCGCATCTTCCACTACCTCATCCTGGTCGGCCTCTACCAGCTCATCTATACCCGCATTCCGGCTCACGCCGCCGTGGCCGAGACCGTCAACGCCGTCAAGCTGCTCAAGGGTTCTTCCCTGCGCGGCCTCATCAACGGCGTACTGCGCAACTTCCAGCGCAGCGCCGAAGTGATCCTGCTGCGCATCGACCGCGTTCCCAGCGTCCGCCTCGGCCACCCCGAATGGCTCACCAAGCGCCTGCGTCAGGCCTATCCCGATGACTGGGAGTTCATCATGGAGGCCAACAACCAGCGCCCGCCCATGTGGATCCGCAACAACAACCAGCGCCAGAGCCGCGAGGCCATGCTGGCCCGCATGAGCGAGGTGGGTATCCCGGCCATGGCCGGTGTGGAAGGGGAAGATTGCATCCTGCTGGAGCGCCCCTGCGACGTGACCAAGCTGCCCGGCTTCGAGCAGGGTGACTGCTCGGTGCAGGACGGTGCCGCCCAGCAGGCCGCCGCCCTGCTCGATCCCCAGCCGGGCGAGTGGGTGCTGGACGCCTGCGCCGCCCCCGGCGGCAAAACCGCCCACCTGCTGGAACGCCAGCCGGCCCTTGCCGGCGTGGTTGCCGTCGACGCCGACGACAACCGCCTCAAGCGGGTGCAGGAGAACCTGGATCGCATCGGCCTTCAGGCCCAAGTGATCCACGGTGATGCCAGCACGCCGGATCTGTGGTGGCCACAGGGGCAGTTCGACCGCATCCTGCTGGATGCCCCCTGCTCCGCCACCGGCGTCATCCGTCGTCACCCCGACATCAAGTGGTTGCGCCGGGATCAGGACATCCGCGAGCTGGCCGAGCTGCAACGCCGCATTCTCGATGCCCTCTGGGGCAAGCTGAAGCAGGGCGGCACCCTGCTCTACGCCACCTGCTCCGTGTTGCCGGAAGAGAACCGGGAGCAGATCCGCGCCTTCCTGGCCGATACCCCGGATGCCCGCCTGGTGCCGTTGCATGCAGAAGACACCCCGGCCTGTCCGGGTCGCCAGTTCCTGCCCGGCGAGGCGGAGATGGACGGCTTCTACTATGCCAAGCTCATCAAGCTGTAGGCCGAACCGGCGGATGGCAGGCCCGGTGACGGGCCGCCTCATTACGAAGCAACAACCTTGAGTAAGATGGCCTTATGAAAATCATCATTCTGGGCGCAGGTCAGGTGGGTGGCACCCTGGCCGAGAATCTCGCCGGCGAGAACAACGACATCACCATCGTCGACACCGACAGCGAGCGCCTGCGCGAACTGCAGGACAAATTCGACCTGCGGGTGGTGAACGGCCACGGCGCCCATCCCAGGGTGCTGCGCGAAGCCGGCGCCCAGGATGCCGACATGCTGGTCGCCGTCACCAACAGTGACGAGACCAACATGGTCGCCTGCCAGGTCGCCTACTCCCTGTTCAACACCCCGAACAAGGTGGCGCGCATTCGGTCTCCCGCCTATCTGGTGGAGCGGGATCGCCTGTTCCTGCCCGAATCCGTCCCCGTGGATCACCTGATCGCCCCCGAGCAGCTGGTGACCGACTACGTGCGTCGCCTGATCGAGTATCCGGGGGCGTTGCAGGTGGTGGATTTTGCCGACGGCAAGGTGGGCCTGGTGGCGGTCAAGGCCTATTACGGCGGCCCCCTGGTGGGCAATGCGCTCTCCACCCTGCGGGAACACATGCCCAACATCGAAACCCGGGTCGCCGCCATCTTCCGCCAGGGGCGCTCCATCCGCCCCCAGGGCACCACCATCATCGAAGCCGATGACGAGGTGTTCTTCGTGGCCGCGGCGGGCCATATCCGCGCCGTGATGTCGGAGCTGCAACGCCTCGAGAGCCCCTACCGGCGCATCATGATCGTCGGCGGCGGCAACATCGGCGCCGGCCTTGCCCGCCAGCTAGAGAAGCGCTACAGCGTCAAGCTCATCGAGCGCAACCAGAAGCGGGCGGAGCAGCTCTCAGAACACCTGGAACACACCATCGTCTTCTGCGGCGATGCGGCGGATCAGGAGCTGCTGGCGGAGGAGCACATCGACCAGATCGACGTCTTCATCGCGGTGACCAACGAGGATGAGGCCAACATCATGTCGGCCCTGCTCGCCAAGAAGATGGGGGCCAAGAAGACCATGGTGCTGATCCAGCGCGGCGCCTACGTGGACCTGGTACAGGGCGGCTCCATCGACATCGCCATCTCCCCCCAGCAGGCCACCATCTCGGCCCTGCTGACCCATGTGCGCCGTGCCGACATCGCCAACGTCTACAGCCTGCGCCGCGGGGCGGCCGAAGCCATCGAGGCGATCGCCCACGGGGACGAGAACACCTCCAAGGTGGTGGGCAAGACAGTGGGCGAGCTCAAGCTGCCCCCGGGCACCACCATAGGCGCAGTGGTGCGCGGTGATGAGGTGCTGATCGCCCACGATCGTACCCAGATACAGCAGGATGACCACGTGGTGATGTTCCTGGTGGACAAGAAGTACATCCCGGAAGTGGAGCGTCTGTTCCAGCCCAGTCCCTTCTTCCTGTAAGCCAGCCATGTCTCTGGCAACGGTATCCGGACCCGGCCCCTTTTCTCAGGAAAGGTCCGGGTCTTTTTTCAATCAACGACCAGGTTTTCTTGCATGATCAAGCTGCATCCCATCGTCTTCACGCTCGGGCTGGTGCTCTCCAAGCTGGCGCTCTTCATGTGGCTGCCCACCCTGCTGGCCCTGCTGACCGGTTCGGAAGGTTTCGTCGAATTTCTCAAGTCGGTCTTGATCACCCATGGTGCCGCCCTGCTCTGCCTCCATTACGGTCGCAAGGCAGAGTTTCACCTCGGCGTGCGGGAAATGTTCCTGCTCACCACCTCGGTCTGGGTGGTCGCTTGCGTCTTCGGGGCCCTGCCCTTCGTCTTCATCACCCATATCGACTTTGCCGACGCCTACTTCGAGACCATGTCGGGGGTCACCACCACGGGATCCACCGTGCTGTCGGGGCTCGACGGCATGGCCCACAGCATCCTGCTGTGGCGATCCATCCTGCAGTGGCTGGGCGGAGTCGGCTTCATCGTGATGGCGGTGGCGGTGCTGCCCTACCTCAACGTCGGAGGCATGAAGCTGTTCCAGACCGAGAGCTCGGATTGGTCCGACAAGAGCGCCCCCCGCGCCAAAACGGTGGCCAACAACATAGTGCTGGTCTATCTGGTGCTCTCCATGCTCTGCTTCCTCGCCTACTGGGTGAGTGGCATGAACCTGTTCGAAGCGGTCAACCACGCCATGACGACCCTCAGCACCGGCGGCTACTCCACCTCCGATCAATCCATGTCCCACTTCTCCCACGCGGCGCACTGGATAGGCACCCTCTTCATGTTCCTCGGCGGCCTGCCCTTCCTGCTCTATGTGCAGGCTCTCTCCCGCCGTGACAACAGCCTGTTCAAGGATGCCCAGGTGCAGGGCTTCTTCTGGCTGATCGTCTGGGTGACCCTGGTCGTCACCTTCTACCTCTGGGTGAGAGACATCTACGGCTTCATGGATGCCTTGCGCATCAGCAGCTTCAATATCGTCTCCGTGCTCACCACCACGGGTTTCGGACTCGGCGACTTCGGCACCTGGGGCCCGCTCACCACCATTATCTTCATCATCCTGCTGGCACTCGGCGCCTGCTCCGGCTCCACCTCGGGCGGGCTCAAGATCTTCCGGGTCCAGGTGGCCTTCGCCCTGTTCAAGAAACAGATGCGCCAGCTGATGCACCCCTCCGCCGTGTTTCCCCAGAAGTACAACGGCCGTCCGGTCAACGACGCCATCATCCGCTCCCTGATCTCCTTCGTGCTGGTCTACTTCGCCATTATCCTGCTGATCGCCGCCCTGCTCGCCGCCATCGGGCTGGACCCCCTGACCGCCATCTCGGGCTCCATCACCGCCGTGGCCAACGTGGGCCCGGGCATGGGGCCTGTCATCGGTCCCAGCACCAACTTCGCCAGTCTGCCGGATGCGGCCAAGTGGATACTGTCGTTCGGCATGCTGCTGGGACGCCTCGAGATCCTGACGGTGGCGGTGCTCTTCTTCCCCTCCTTCTGGAAGCAATAAGCAGCCGTCCAGGCTGTTGCATGAAACGAAAAGGGCAGCCAATGGCTGCCCTTTTCGTTGTCCCGGCGAATGACGACTCCCCTCAGTCCGCCGACTCCTCCCGCTCCAGCGCCCTGTCCACCAGCGCGTCCGGCAAGGGCTTGGTCACCTCGACCCCCAGCTCGCGAAAGCGCTCGGCCTGGGCGATCAGGTTGCCACGACCGTTGACCAGCCGGCCCATCGCCTTGTCGTAACTCTCCTGCGCCTTGTGCAGGCTGCCCCCCATCTGCTGCATCTCCTCCACGAACAGCCGCAGCTTCTCGTAGAGGCGGCCGGCCCGCTCCGCTATCTGGCGCGAGTTCTGGTTCTGCCGCTCGTAGCGCCACAGGTTCTCTATGGTGCGCAGCGCCACCATCAGGTTGGTTGGGCTCACCAGCAGGATGTTGTGTTCCAGCCCGTAGCGCACCAGTGAAGGGTCCGCTTCCAGGGCAGCAAGGAAGGCAGGCTCCACCGCCACGAACATCAGCACATAGTCCAGGGTGCGCACCCCGGGCAACTGCTGGTAGTCCTTGCGGCCCAGCTCGCGGATATGGTTGCGCACCGAGGCGACGTGCTCCTTGAGCGCCACCGCCTTCTCCAGATCGTCAGCGGCGTTGTACCAGCGCTCATAGGCGGTCAGCGACACCTTGGCGTCGATGATGATGTCCTTCTCCTGGGGCAGATGGACGATGACGTCGGGCTGGTAGCGCTTGCCCTTGTCCACCTCGATGTTGACCTGGGTGTGGTACTCATGCCCCTCGCGCAGGCCGCACTCGGAGAGGATCCGCGCCAGCACCACCTCCCCCCAGTTGCCCTGCTGCTTGCTGTCGCCCTTGAGGGCCCGGGTCAGCGCCGCCGCCTCTTCGGTCATGCGGGCGTTGAGCTCGGCAAGGCGCTCCAGCTCGAACTTGAGGTTGTGGCGCTGGGCCGTCTCCTGGGCGTGGGTCTCTCCCACCTGGCGGCGAAAGCCCTCCAACTGCTCCTTGAGTGGAGTCAGCAGGAGATCCATGCTGTTCTGATTCAGTTCGCGGAAGTTTCCAGCATTTTGTTCAAAGATACGATTGGCGAGGTTCTCGAACTGTTGGCCGAGGCGCTGCTCAGCCTCTTGCTGCAACTGCAGCTTCTCGGCGCTGGCGATGCGTTCGCTGCGCAGAGTCGCCTCGGCCTCCTTGAGGCGGGCGGTGAGCTTGAGCAGCAGGGTCTGCTGCTGATCCAGCTTCTGCTGAGCCAGCATCTTCTCGTCCTGCAGCGCGTCCCAGCGATCCTGCAACCCCTGATAACGCTCCTCCAGCAGCAGCGCCTCTTCACGGCCGCTGCGTCGCCCCCACCACCAGCCGAACAGCAGCGCCAGCCCGCCAGCCAGCATGGCAGGCCACCAGGTCAGCAGCGGGGTCATCGGCGCCCCCGCTGGCGCAGGAAGAGTTCGAGATAGCGGTTGAGCAGCAACCAGATCAGCACATAGAGCAGATAGGCCGCCAGCACCACCCACTTGTGGCTGTTGACCCCGGTATCCAGTTCACTGAACTCGATACCCTTGAGATGGCAGTAGGCCCACATCAGCAGGGGGAAGACATAGAGCAGAGAAGCACGCCACAGAAATAGCCACATGAGTTCATTCAATCCCGCAAAAAGACCCGCCTAGCTTACACAAGGGCAACCCGGCTTGCGATCCTGCCCGCCGCTATTCTCTGGCTTGCCGGCCTAAAACTGGATAAAATTAACCCCTAATAGGTATAGAGGTGGGCATGACGCATTTTTTCTGTCGCTGGCTGGCACACGCATGGGGGAGCCCCCGCAGACCCGAGGTGGTCTGCCATGAGGCACGCCCGCCCTGGGCCATCGACGAGTCCCAGTTCCTCACCCTCTGCACCCGTTGTGGCGACTGCTTCAAGGCATGTCCCAACGGCCTCATCAAGCCCGCCGATCGCCCCGAATATGACGGCAGCCCCATCGCCGGTACCCCAGTGCTGGATCTCGCCTGTGGCCAGTGCAGCTATTGCGGCAGCTGCGCCAGAGCCTGCCCCACGGGCGCACTGGATCTCTGCCTCGGCCGTCAGGTGCAGACCCGGGTCAGGATAGAGGCGAGCTGCCAGGCCCGTCAGGGCTACTACTGCCTGCTGTGCGAAGATGCCTGCCCCCAGCAGGCGATCAAGGTCGGCAGCGAGGGAGTGACCGTCAACATGGCCGCCTGCGATGGCTGCGGCGCTTGCGGCCTCGCCTGTCTGCACGGAGCCATCACCCTTGTGCCCCAGCTCTGACCGCTGGCAATGACAGAGGGGCCCGCAGGCCCCTCTGTCATTCACCGTGGCATCATGCCATGGTCAGGATATTATCCTGCTCTATACCGAGAAGGTGGCACAGACGAGTTGGATCCCGCACCGCATCCGCCAAAGTGTACTCCCCCAGCACCTCGAGGAAGGCGTGCATGGCGCGGCGTAGAATGCCCTGGATGCGGCAGCCCCCGGAGAGACGGCAGTTTTCGCGCTTGCAGTCCACCGGGCAGAGCACGTGCTCCATGTCCATCACCACATCGCGCAGGTTGATGGAGACGGCGGCACGGCCGAGGCGGATGCCCCCATGCTTGCCACGCACCGTCTCGATGTAACCTTTGATGCCGAGCTGATGCACTATCTTGACCACGTGATTGCGGGAGATGGCGAAGGTGTCGGCCACTTCCGTGATGGTCGACAGGCGATCACCGGGCTGGATGGCCAGGAAGGTCAGGGTACGCAGGGCGTAGTCGGTAAATCGTGTCAGTTGCATGGTCGCACTTGCCTCTTACTACAAGCCAGAAATCAGGACGACAGCCGGTGGCCAAAGAGGGGGGTCTGCACATGCGTGCGCACGGGATGGGCTTCTTCGACCGAGTCGTGAAGTCACAAGGGTAAGAGCAGCCCGGGCGGGTGTCGACGAAGATGTACATAAATCGACACTTTCTTTGATTGATCGCAAACTTGCCGCCTCGGCGAGGGGTTTTGGCGGTTTCCGTCGACAAACCCCCACCTCCTCTGCCATCGCCGGAGCCGTTGTCCGGCGAGTTCAGTGGGGCTGTTTCAGCCAGTTGCGCAGCGCCTGGGAAGGGATGGAGCTCTCTGAGGCCACCGCGAAAGCGCCCCAGTCCACGGCGCACTGCAGCGCATCGGCCATGGCCATGCCCCGCGCAAGACCGTGGATGAGGCCGCCCGCGAAGGCATCCCCCGCCCCCGTGGTATCCACCACGGAGACCGGTCGCGCCGCCACCCTGACCTGCTCCTCCCCGTGAATGGCCACGGCGCCCGCCTTGCCCTCGGTCAGCACCAGCCATTCGAGCTGATCCCCCGCGAGCTGGCGGGCATGCTGCCAGGGGTCGCTCACCTCGCCGAGATCGGAGCGGGAGGCCACCAGCACGTGGCAGGGGCGGCGGGCCTGCCCCCCCTTGGGATATTGGGCCACCACGAAACTCTTGGCGAGCATCTGGCGCATGTAGCCCACGATGGCGGTGCCCGGATAGTTCACATAGAGGCAGTCCACCCCTTCGGTCGGCAGATCCCCCGGCAGATCCGGACGACGTGGGCGCCTGAGGATGGTGCGTTCACCGGTGGCGTCCACCAGCACCAGCAGCTCGCCGGTCTCGCCGCCAAAGCGTTCCACATGGCTGCAATCCAGGCCGTATGAGGCAGCCTGCTCCAGCAGCCAGTCACCGGTGTCGTCCAGCCCGACCCGGGAGGCGATGATCACCTCGTGCCCCGCCCACACCAATCCGATGCCGGTATTGGCGGCGCCGCCGCCGAGCCTGCGCCCCTGATCCACATATTGCAGCCGCGCCCCCGCCACCAGGGGTTCGGCCAGGGAGAGCACATGATCACAGTTGAGATTGGCGAGCAGCAGGATGCGGGACATGGAAACCTCGGCGGGAGGAGGCCGACACCCCGGGGTGCCGGCACAGAAACGGAAGCGGGATCAGTAGACGGGCAGCTCCACCCCTGACAGCAGCTCGTCGATGCGAGCCTGGGTCGGCTGCTGCATCACGTTCTGGATCATCTCCTTGGTGAGATGGGGGGAGAAGGAGCTGATGAAGTCATACATGTAGTTCTGCAAGAGGATGCTCTTGCTGAAGCAGATCTGGGCCGGGCAGGGCTCGAACAGGTGCTCCAGATTGATGGCCACGAGGCCGGGGGCATCGCTATCGTTGGCTACCAGGGAGGAGATGATGCCGATGCCAAAGCCCAGCTCCACGTAGCGCTTGATGACGCCTGCATCCATCACCGTCATGTAGTAGTTGGGAGTGAGGCCGGCCGCCTGGAACACCCTGTCCTGCACCTGACGCCCGGTGGCGCCGCTCTCGTAGCTCAGGATGGGATACTGGCAGAGCTGCTCCAGGGTCGGCTTCTTCACCTTGGCCAGGGGGTGCTCCTGGGGCACCACCAGGGAGAGGGTCCAGAGGTAGGCGGGCAGCGCGATCAGCTCCTTGTCGAAGCCTATCTCGTGGGCCACGATGGAAAAATCCGAGTATCCCTTGCTGATCTGCTCCTTGGTGGCGGACATCACAGGATGCAGGTGGAACGAGATCTTGGGGTACTTTTTGGTGAAGTAGGTGACGCTTTTCGGCAGCAGGTAGCGGGCGATGGTGTGGGTGGTGTGGATGTTGAGGGTGCCCACGGTCGGATCCAGGTACTCCCGGGAGATGGCCTTGATCTTGCTCTCGATATTGAGCATGGCCTCGGCACACTTGATGATCTCCTCCCCCACCGGGGTGATCCGGTGCAGGTGCTTGCCGCGGCGCTCGAAGATGCGCACCCCCAGCTCGCTCTCCAGCAAGCCGATCTGCTTGCTCACCCCAGGCTGGCTGGTATAGAGCGCATCGGAGGCAACGGAGACGTTGAGATTGTGGTCCCGCACCGCGATCAGATACTTCAACTGCTGTAGTTTCAAGGTTGCCCCCTCACAGACTGACGCGGCGCTCGTCGATGGACTAGGCCGCCAAAAATGGCGGCCAGTGTATCATCCGGACTGGGCATATCGCCGCTTGATCCTTCATTTTGCTACAAAATCTAGCATCAGCGCGGTGGATATGACAAACGGGGTTCAGCGCGCGTCGGCCCCGATCGGCAGGATGCCGAGGAACTGCAGCAGCCACTGCATCATGGTGGCGGAATCCACCTCCCCTTCCAGGGAAGAGAGACTGCTCTGGTAATGTGCATCGGGCAGCCTGTCCCGTCGCCGCTCGATCAGGGCCCGGTTGTACGCCACCGAGAATTCCGGGTGCCCCTGGATGGCGACGATGTGATCCCCCTGCAGGAACATGAAGTTGGGGCAGAAGTCGTTGCCCGCGAGCAGGGTCGCCCCCGGCGGAAGCTGCTCCACCTGATCCTGGTGGCTTGCCAGGATGCGGATGGTGTCCAGCCCCGGCGCCATCCAGGGTTTTGTCGTCTGCATGGCATGGACCGACACCCCCAGCCCCCACCCCTTGGTGGACTTCATTACCTCCCCTCCCAGCGCCTGGGCGATCACCTGATGGCCGAAGCAGACCCCGGCCAGCTTGACGTTGGCATCGTGGGCCCGGCGGATCCAGTCGCGCAGCGCCAGGATCCAGGGGATGTCACTGTAGGCATCGTGACGCGAGCCGGTGATGAGCCAGGCATCGCATTCGGTCAGATCCGGGGGCAGATCGCCGTCGAGGGCGGACCAGACCCGAAATTCCAGCTCGGGGGCCAACGCCCGGAAACCCTTGATAAACATCTCGGAGTAAACGGGACCAAAATCCCCCACCAAATCGGGGTCCAGCCGGTCACAATCGAGAATACCCAGTCGCATCTGTTACTCCTTGACAGAAGCGCCCCCGCAGACCGGTGGCCTGCGGGGGCAAGAGATTAAAGCCATTGCAGCGAGCCGGCGGCTCACTTCATGGTCGGCATGGAGAACTCGGCGCCGGCGCGCAGGCTCTGGGGCCAGCGGGCGGTCACCGTCTTCATCCGGGTGTAGAAGCGCACCCCATCCGGCCCGTGCATGTTGAGCGGCCCGAAGATGGACCGTTTCCAGCCACCAAAGCTGTGAAACGCCATGGGCACCGGAATGGGAACGTTCACCCCTACCATACCGACCTGAACCCGCGTGGTGAAGTCCCTTGCGGTATCTCCGTCACCGGTGAAGATGGCGGTGCCGTTGCCGTACTCGTGTTCGTTGATGAGGCGCAGGGCCGTCTCGTAGTCCGGGGCCCGCACGATGGCGAGTACGGGGCCGAAGATCTCCTCCCGGTAGATGCGCATCTCGGGGCCGACCCGATCGAACAGGCTACCCCCGATGAAGTAGCCCTCGCCATGGCTCAGGCCCCGGCCATCCACCACCAGCTCGGCCCCCTCGGCCACCCCCTGATCCACGTAGCCGCGCACCTTGGCCAGGTGTTCCCGGCTGATGAGGGGTCCCATCTCGTTCTCCGGACTCTGACCGAGACCGGGGCCGACCCGCAGGGCCGCCACCAGGGGCGAGAGCTTCGCCACCAGGGCATCGGCTGTCTCGTCACCCACCACCACGGCCACCGAGATCGCCATGCAACGCTCGCCCGCCGCACCATAGGCGGCCCCCATCAGGGCGGAAACCGCTTGATCCAGATTGGCATCCGGCATGACCACCATGTGGTTCTTGGCGCCGCCCAGGGCCTGCACTCGCTTGCCGTGGGCCGAGGCGGTGGCATAGATGTACTGGGCGATGGGGGTGGAGCCGACAAACGACACGGCACCGACCCTCGGGTCGGTCAGCAGCACGTCCACCACCTCCTTGTCACCGTTGACCACGTTGAGCACCCCGTCCGGCAGGCCCGCCTGCTTGAGCAGTTCGGCCATGCGCAGGGAGAGGGACGGATCCTTCTCCGAGGGCTTGAGGATGAAGGTGTTGCCGCAGGCCAGGGCCACCGGGAACATCCATAGCGGCACCATGGCAGGGAAGTTGAACGGGGTGATGCCGGCGCAGACCCCCACCGGCTGCATCATGGAGTGACTGTCCACCCCGCGGCCCACGTTGAGAGAGTGCTCCCCCTTGAGCAGGTGGGGAATGCCGCAAGCAAACTCCACCACCTCCAGCCCCCGGGTCAGCTCCCCCTGGGCGTCGGAGAAGACCTTGCCGTGCTCGCGGCTGATGAGCTGGGCCAGCTCGTCCCTGTGCTGCTCCATCAGCTCCTTGAAGCGAAACAGCACCCGGGCCCTCACCAGCGGCGGGGTCTGGGACCACTCCCCAAAGGCGCGTTCGGCGCAGGCAATCGCCTCGGCACACTCGTCGGCCGTGCTGAGAACGACGGAGCCCTGCTGCTGGCCGGTGGCCGGATTGAAGATGGCACCGAAACGCTCGCTGCGACTCTCGGTCGTCTCGCCGTCAATGAAGTTGTCGATCCTGTAACTCATAAATCCTCCGTGATGGGTCATCCGTTCTCCCCTCGCCGCGCCGGGGCAGCACAGGGGGATGACGCCCGGGACGAGCGCCATCCTGTGTGATGTGGGGTCAGTCCTGGGCCTGCAGGGCGTCCTGCAGCAGGGTGAAGAGATCGTCGATCTGGCTGCGCTCGATGATGAGGGGAGGCGACAGGGCGATGATGTCGCCGGTCACCCGGATCAGCGCCCCCTTCTCGAAACAGCGCACGAACACCTCGTAGGCCCGCTTGCCCGGCGCATCGGGTATGGATTCGAGCTCGATGCCCGCCACCAGGCCGTAGTTGCGCACGTCTTTCACGTGCTTGCAGCCCTTGAGAGAATGGGCCGCCTCCTCCCAGTAGCCCGCCAGCTCGGCTGCCCGGGTCAGCAGATTTTCGCTCCGGTAGATCTCGAGGGTGGCCAGACCCGCCGCCGCCGCCACCGGGTGGCCGGAGTAGGTGTAGCCGTGGAACAGCTCGATGGCCCCCCTGCCCGCCGCCATCATGTCGTCATAGATATGGTTTTGCACCAGCACGGCCCCCATGGGGATGGCGCCGTTGGTGAGCCCCTTGGCGCAGGTGATCATGTCGGGGATGACGTCGAACTCCTGGGCGGCGAAGGGGGAGCCGAGGCGGCCGAAACCGGTGATCACCTCGTCAAAAATCAGCAGGATGCCGTGTTTGGTACAGATCTCCCGCAGCCGCTTGAGATAGCCCTTGGGGGGCATGATGACCCCGGTGCTGCCGGCGATGGGCTCGACGATGACCGCCGCGATGTTGCTGGCGTCGTGCAGGAAGACAATCTTCTCCAGTTCATCGGCCAGGGTGAGGTCTTCTGCTGGCAATCCCTTGGTGAACGCATTTTTCCCTATGTTGAGGGTGTGGGGCAGATGATCCACCCCGGTCAGCAGGGAGCCGAACCACTTGCGGTTGCCGGGAATGCCCCCCACCGAGATGCCGCCAAAACCCACCCCGTGGTAGCCGCGCTCGCGGCCGATGAGCCGGGTACGGGTCCCCTGGCCGCGAGCCCGCTGCCAGGCCAGCGCAATCTTGAGCGCGGTGTCCACGGACTCCGATCCGGAGTTGGTATAAAAGACGTGACCGAATCCCTTGGGGGCGATCTCCACCAGCCGGTTGGCCAGCTCGAACGGCAGGGGGTGGCCCATCTGGAAGGTGGGGGCAAAATCGAGGTGGGAGATCTGCTGGGAGACCGCCTCGGCGATCTCGCGCCGACCATGGCCTGCGTTGCAACACCAGAGTCCGGCAGTGCCATCCAGTATCTTGCGGCCATCCTCTGAGTGATAATACATCCCCTCTGCCGACTTCAGGATGCGCGGCGCCGCCTTGAATTGCTGGTTGGCGGTGAACGGCATCCAGAATGCGGACATGTCGGGGGTATTGATGTCGCTGACAGGTTTCATGGTCACCTCATCCTTAAGGCGTTTAGTAACACCCGGCTCATGCCTATTAAATTAAACACCTAAATCCATAAAAAAGGGCTTTTATCGCCCGGCTTGGTGTCACCCCTCAGGGGTGGTATAAGATATTTAACACAATTTTAATAATAGTAAACAGTCAAGGAGTGTCTATCGATGGATATCGGTCACCGCCTCAAGGCGGTTCGCACCAAGGCGGCCCTCTCCCAGCGCGAGCTGGCAAAACGCTCCGGTGTGACCAACGGCTTTATCTCCCAGATCGAGAAAAATCAGGTGAGCCCCTCGGTGGCTTCCCTGCGCAAGGTGCTGGAAGGCATCCCCATGTCATTGGCCAGCTTCTTCACCGACGAGACGGAGATGGATTCCGAGGTGATCTTCCGTGCGGACGACATGCCGGATCTCGGCACCCACCCCATCAGCTACCGTCTGGTGGGTCACAGCCGCGCCAACCGCGCCATCGGCATGATGCAGGAGATACTGCCCCCGGGCGCCGACACCGGTGACGACATGCTGAGTCACGAAGGGGAAGAGTGCGGCATCGTCATCCGGGGTCAGGTAGAAGTCACGGTAGGCGAGCAGGTTCACCTGCTGGCACCGGGGGATGGCTACTACTTCGACAGCCGCACTCCCCACCGTTTTCGCAACGTGGGGGATCAGGAGTGCGTGCTGATCTCGGCCAACACGCCCGCCAGCTTCTGACGGGCCTTCTCCCGGAACAGCCCGCCGGGATCCACCCCTGCCCGACCCGGGGATCAGGCCAGCGACAAGGGCTCCAGCCCCGCCGCGCGGCCCCCGACACCACAAGCCAGGGCGCCCGGTTTGCTCCGCCGTTGGCCCGGGTTGTTCGGGGTCAGTGTTTAATGAATTGTTACAAGATGGATTTACAAGCGGCGGGATGTTTAGCATATTGATACGCGGAGACTGACTTTCTGCCGGTTCAAGGAGTGAACATGAGTGACCTGACCCTGGCCCAGTGGCAACACAAGGCCGCCCATCTGACCCTGCCCTCGCAAGCCTTTATCGACGGCACCTACCGGGATGCCGTCAACGGCGCCACCTTCGATTGCATCAATCCGGCCAACGGCCAACTGCTGACCAGGGTCGCCTCCTGCGACGCCGCCGATGCCGAGCTGGCGGTCAAGGCGGCCCGTGCCGCCTTCGACGACAAGCGCTGGTGCGGCCTCTCTCCCAAGCAGCGCAAGCTCATCATGCAGCGCTTCGCCGAGCTGATGCGCCTGAACCTGGTGGAGCTGGCACTGCTGGAGTCCCTGGATATGGGCAAGCCCATCGGCGACGCCATGGGGTATGACGCCCCCGCCGCCGCGAACTGCATCGCCTGGAACGCCGAGGCGATAGACAAGATCTACGATCAGGTCGCCCCGGTGGAAGAGTCCGCCCTGGCACTGGTGACCCGCGAGCCCCTCGGTGTCGTGGCTGCCATCGTGCCCTGGAACTTCCCCCTGGTGATGGCCTGCTGGAAGCTGGGCCCGGCGCTCGCCACCGGCAACTCGGTGATCCTCAAACCCTCCGAGAAATCCCCCCTCACCGCCCTGCGCATCGCGGGTCTGGCGAAGGAGGCGGGCATCCCCGACGGCGTCTTCAACGTGCTGCCGGGCTTTGGTCACACCGTGGGCGAGGCGCTGGCCATGCACATGGACGTCGACTGCATCACCTTCACCGGCTCCACCAAGATCGGCAAGCATCTGGTGCAGTGCTCCGGCAAGTCCAACCTCAAGCGCGCCTTCATGGAGTGCGGCGGCAAGAGCCCCAACATCGTGCTGGCGGATGCGCCGGATCTGGACGCCGCCGCCAGAAGCGCCGTCGGAGCCATCTTCTACAACCAGGGAGAAGTGTGCACCGCCGCCTCCCGCCTGCTGGTGCAAAACAGCATCAAGCCCCAGTTCATGGAGCGGCTGCTGGCCCACGCCCGCGAGTGGATCTCGGCCAACCCGCTCGACCCCACCACCCGCATCGGCGCCATGGTGGACCACATCCAGATGGAGCAGGTGCTAAACTATATCGCCATCGGCCAGCAGGAGGGCGCCAAGCTGCTGCTGGGAGGCAAGCGTACCCAGCCCGAGGAGGGCGGCTACTACATCGAACCCACCATCTTTGACGACGTGACCCCGACGATGCGCATCTTCCGCGAGGAGATCTTCGGCCCCGTGCTGGCGGTGACCGGCTTCGACACCCTGGAAGAGGCCATCGCCCTTGGCAACGACACCGACTACGGCCTGGCCGCGGCGATCTGGACGGCGGATCTCAACCAGGCGGTGAAAGGGTCGCGCGCCCTGCGCGCCGGCACCGTCTTCGTCAACAACTGGGATGGCGGCGACATGACCATGCCGTTTGGCGGTTTCAAGCAGTCCGGCAACGGGCGCGACAAGTCCCTGCACGCCCTGGAGAAGTACACCGAGCTGAAAAGCACCTGGATCCAGCTCGAATAACGTCATAAATGACGCTTATCAACAAAACAGGGGGAGAAATCCCCCTTTCTCATTTTTACTCTTTTATCCCCTCGCTCAATCGATATAATCGTCAAATAGCAAGCCATTAAATTTAAAGATAAAAATGCTGTTTTTTCTGGGAAGTGTACTGTTTCTGGTGGTGGGATTGCCGCTGTTGTTCTTCGTGCTGGGTCAGGGGGAAGCCTATGTCACCTGGGGCCCCTGGATCTCCGCCATCGCCCTCATGCTGTGGCTGCTGATGGACGTGGAGAAGATCCGCCGCGGGGGCGGTCGCTGAAGTCGCTCCTGCTGTTAAAATCCCGTCAGACCCATTTATTGTCTTCTTTCCCTGCAAAAGGATCGCTACACTGACTTTTTGCGATGTTTCCCGACATCCGCACTCCAGTGAAGGTTATCCGCATGCAACAACAGATCCAGCGCCAGGGCGTCCTCTATGCCCTCGGCGCCTACACCCTTTGGGGCCTGGCACCCATCTACTTCAAGTCCCTCTCCGCCGTGCCGGCCGCCGAGATCCTGACCCACCGCATGATCTGGTCCTGCGCCCTGCTGATGGTGCTGGTGCTGCTCGGACGCCAGTGGCACAAGGTGCAGGCGGTGCTGCGCCAGCCCAAGGTGCTGCTCACCCTGGCCTTCACCTCCGTCACCGTCGGCGGCAACTGGCTGCTGTTCATCTGGGCCATCAACAACGGCCACATGCTGGATGCGAGCCTGGGCTACTACATCAACCCCCTGTTCAACGTGCTGCTCGGCATGGTGTTTCTGAGCGAGAAGCTGCGCCGCCTGCAGTGGTGGGCGGTGGGGCTCGCCTTTGTCGGTGTCGCCGTCCAGCTCATCGCCTTCGGCTCCCTGCCCTGGATAGCCCTGGTGCTGGCCTCGAGCTTCGCCATCTACGGCCTCATTCGCAAGAAACTGGCCCTGGACGCCCTCACCGGCCTGCTCATCGAGACCCTGATCATGCTGCCGCCGGCCGCCTTCTATCTGTGGGGCATCGCCGACAGCCCCACCAGCCACCTCACCCAGAATGACTGGCACCTGAACCTGCTGCTCATCGCCGCGGGCGCCGTCACCACGGCCCCCCTGCTCTGCTTCACCGCGGCGGCCACCCGGCTCAAGCTCTCCACCCTGGGCTTCTTCCAGTACATAGGCCCCAGCCTGATGTTCATCCTGGCGGTGACCCTGTATGGCGAGGCGCTGGCGCTGGACAAGATGATCACCTTTGGCTGCATCTGGAGCGCCCTGGTGCTGTTCAGCCTGGATGGCCTGCGCAGCGGCAAGCGGCGCCAGGAGGCCGGCTGAGGCGCCGGCGCAATAATCTACAAGCCAAGGGGCCGCTTTCGGGGTATCAATAGGGGATGAACGCACCCCAATCCCGCATCCACTACTGGCAATCCCGGCTGCTGCCGGGGGTTGAACTCTCCCACTCCCACCACAGGGAGTTCAGCTATGGCCGCCACGTGCATCTGGACTATCACATCGGTCTGGTGCAGCGGGGCGGCCAGAAGTTCATCCACAAGGGGAACAGCCACAACCTGGTGCGCGGCGAACTCTCCACCGTCAACCCGGACGAGATGCACGACGGCCTCAGCCTGCTGCCGGAAGGGTACGAAGTGCGGGTCTTCTCCATCGCCCCCGAGCAGCTGGCCCGCTGGCTGCCGGAGCACCCCGAGCCCTTTTTCCACCAGGGATTGCAGAGCCGCCCCGACCTCTATCAGGGCTTTGCCCGCCTGCACATGCACCTGGACGGCCCTTCCCCCGACGGCCTGCTGGCGGAGAGCCAGTTGCTGGCCCTGCTGGGCGAACTGTTCCGGCTCGCCCCCGAGCGCCACGCCCTGGCGGATCCCCAGCTCAGGTTCCTGCGCGACCATCTGCTGGCCCGGCTGGACGAGCGACACACCCTGGAGGATCTGGCCGCCCTGTTCGGGCTGGATCGCTTCGCCTTCCTCCGTCAGTTCAAGAAGAAGACCGGCATGACCCCCTATGCCTGGCTCAAGCGGCTGCGCCTCGAACAGGGCAAGCGCCTGCTCGGCAGCGGTCTGCCGGTGAGCGAGGTGGCACTGGCGGTGGGCTTCTTCGATCAGAGCCACTTCCACCACGGTTTTCGTCAGGCCTTCGGGCTCACCCCGGCGGAGTATCGCCAGCAGATGCTGCCCGCCTGAATCGTCGCTGCTGCAATCTTTTACAATCTCCCGTCCCCCGTCCTGCCCCATGCTGTCACCTCCATACCGCTGTCGGAGGTCTTTTATGTTCACCAGCCTGTTTCTGACCCTGGGTCTCGTCCACCTCGTCGCCCTGGCGAGCCCGGGCCCGGATTTCGCACTCATCCTGCGCACCAGCCTGCACAGGCCCACCGCCCTCGGGGCGGCCCTTGGCATCGCCCTTGCCATCCTGCTCCACGCCACCCTCAGTCTCACCGGCATCAGCCTGCTGATCGCAAGCCAGCCCTGGCTCTTTCTCGCCGTGAAACTGGTGGGTGCCCTCTATCTGGGCTGGCTGGGCTGGGGGGCGCTGAAGGCGGCCTGGCAGGGAAGCGGGGATCTGGCGCTGCGCGCCGGAGGCGAGCGGCCGGGCTGGCGCAAGGGGGTGAAGAGCGGGCTGGCCACCAATCTGCTCAACCCCAAGGCGATGCTGTTCTTCATGGGACTGCTGGCCGCCATGGTGACGCCCCAGGTGGATGGCCTGACCCGGGGACTGCTGATCCTGGAGCTGTTCCTGCTCTCCCTCGTCTGGTTCAGCGCCCTGGCCTGGAGCCTCTCCACCCCCCGCGCCCAGCACCTGCTCGGCCGCATCCAGCGCCCGCTCAACCTGATGACGGGCCTGCTGTTTGGCGCGGTCAGCCTCTCCATCCTGGTGGGTCTGCAAGGGCACTGGCCGGCGGCCTGACCGGCACGTCCTTTATGGCGGCAAGCAGGGAGGGGCCTTGACGGACGGCGCGACTACTCCCCGCGCCGCATCCCCTTGCGCAGGTAGACGTAACCCTCCCCCGGGCTGCCCCAGCGCTGATGGGCGCCGTTGTCATAGGCCCTGTCCAGCAACCGGACGCTGTCCGGGCCGATCCAGAGGTACTGCACCAGGGTGGTGGCACCGCCAAAATCGGTGGCGCAATGCCCGACCCGGGTCTGTCCCTTGTACTCCCCGCCCGGCTGGCGGGTCAGCCAGATCTCGCACCCTTCGCGCAGGGAGAGTTGCTGGGGGGTGAGGGAGTCAAGCAGCTCGGGCCGACGCCAGGCGCCGGCAAAATCCGTGGCCCTCGGCATGGTCAGTTCGGCCATCAGGATGCGGCCATCGGGCAGGGAGGAGAAGCGGTAGATGCGCTGGCGAAACGGTCGCTGCGCCCGCTCGGTCAGAAACTGCTCCGCATAGACCCAGCGAAAGGGGCCTTCCCCGGGCCAGATCTCCACCAGCCGCAGCTCGGCGCTGGTGAAGCGGGCATCGAAGGTGGCCTGCTCCTGGCTGGAAAACTCCCCCGAGAACCAGGAGAGCAGGGGCTCCAGCCTCCCCTGCGTGGCATGGGGGCCGGGGGCCGTCACGAAGGGGACGGGCGCCGCCCAGATCAGGCTGGCGTAAAACAGCCCCAGCAGGGCCGCCATCAGCTTTGTCATCGAATCCTTCCGAGTCGCTTGCATGGCGGCGATTATATGAGCGAACGGTGACAATAACCTCTATCTTGATCAACTCCTTGAAGAGAAAACGAAAAATCCTCTCTGCAGGCGAAAGGAGGCGACGCACCCCCGCAGGCCACGGGGATGACGGCTATCCTTGCTGCGACCCGTCCCTGTTGCCACCAAGAGGAGTCCCCCATGAACACAGTCACCCTGCATCGCGTACTCAAGGCCCCGCCACAGCGGGTATACCAGGCCTTTATCGAGCCGGACGCCCTGGCCAAATGGCTGCCCCCCCATGGCTTCACCTGCAAGGTGGCAGCACTGGAGGCCCGGGTCGGCGGCCAGTTCAGGATGTCGTTCACCCACTTCGCCAGCGGCCACACCCACGCCTTCGGCGGCGAGTATCTCGCGCTGGAGCCGGGCAAGCGCATCCGCTACACCGACCGCTTCGACGACCCCAACCTGCCGGGGGAGATGCAGGTCACCATCACCCTCACCCAGGTGCTGTGCGGCACCGATCTCGCCATCGAACAGGCGGGTATTCCGGCGGTCATCCCGGTGGAGATGTGCTACCTCGGCTGGCAGGAGTCCCTGATGCAGCTCGCCACCCTGGTGGAGCCCGAGATCCCCGCCGAGTGACCTGACACGGGGGCTCCCCCGGTGGCCCCCGCATAGATACCCCTTGTGAGAGAGGGGCCTGATCAGGTATCTCTGTGGGCAGGGCGGGCTGCGTTCTTGCAGCGACCATCCACCGCCAGGAGCCCCCATGAAACGAGTCTTGATGATGACCATGGCCGCCGCCCTGCTGGGCGGGTGCGCCGTGAAGAACCAGGTCACCCACAGCCTGCAGGCGATCCCGCTCACCGCCTTCCAGCAAAGCGAGAGCAACCCCAACCAGCGCATCTACAAGGAGCCCGGCGTGGATCTGCACCAGTACCATCAGGTGCTGCTCGACCCCTTGCAATTCATCCGCCAGGAGAATGGCCAGTGGTATCTGCTGACTGCCAACGAGCAGAACGAGATAGGCCGCTACTACCACGCCACCTTCCAGCGGGAGCTGATGAGCCAGGGCGTCAAGATGGCTACCGAACCCGGTCCCGGCGTGATGCGGGTGCAGGCGGCCATCACCAACTTCGACCTGACCCGCCCCGACCCCAAGCTGCGGGATCTGCTGCCCGCCAAGATCGCCATCAACGTCACCCGCGAGGTAATAGGCAAGGAGCCCTATCTGCTCAGGGTGGGCAGCATGGCCCAGTTGCTCGACGCCCAGAGCGGCAAGCTGCTGGTGCGGGTGATGGACGCTCGCGAGAGCCCGGACACCACCCACAAGGATTCCCCCATCACCGCCGAGGAGATGGAGAAAATGATCGATCAGTGGGCCGCAAGTCGCGCCAAACAACTGGCCGACAACCTGGGGCGCTGAGCCGGGCCGAAAACGACAAAGCCTGCCAGGGGGCAGGCTTTGTCGTCGCTGAAGCACGGCTTATTGCAGGTTCAGACCGCCCAGGTAATCCCGCTTGCCCAGATCCACCCCGGCCTGGCGCAGCAGGGCATAGGTCATGGTGAGGTGGAAGTAGAAGTTCGGGATGCCGTACTCGTGGACGCAGCTATGGCCGTCCATCCCCTTGCCACCGGCCCAGTAGGGGTAGTAGTGGCCGCTCGCATACTGGCTGAAATCCGCCTCCAGCTTGCCTTGCAGGTAGGCAATGGTCTTGGCCACGTGGGCGCGCAGATCCGCCATGGTCTTGGGATCATCCCCCAGCACCGGCGGCTCGCTCAGGCTGGCGGTGGCCACCACGGCGCGGGCGCTGTCACAGCAGATCAGCACCTGCTTGCTCAGGGGCAGCATGTCGACGATGAGGCGCTCATTGAAGAAGTTCTCCACGTTGAATTTCTTTGCCTCGGCGTGGGCCTCGGCCTTGGCCAGACACTGGTCCAGGTTGGTCAGCATCTTGATGAACTGGGCTGCGATATCACGATTCATAATGCACTCTCGGTTGGTTGAAGGCAGTAAAACGAGCGGCTCCACTATAGCGCATCCCCCTTGCAGTTCGAGCCCGAGGGGATGAAAAGCGAGGGCGTCCTCCGTGCCCTGCGACAGGCAGTGGCGATCACCGGCGGGCAGCGAGACCAGCGCGCCATACCCCGTCGCCGCACCGCGTCCCTCTTTCCCCTTTTTTTGATCTGTGACAGGCATCTCGTTTTTCGAGGGGCGTAGTCTGGAGCCCGTTGCCCCGGCACGGGCCGGGGCACCCATCCCACAAGGAGAATGCCATGAAGATCTACGATCGAAACCGCAATGTGCTGACCCTGGGCCAACGGGTGATGATTGCCGCCACCGGCGCGGTCGACACCCTCAAGGAGGCGCACACCGACAACCTGACCCCCTATGAGGCGGAACATGAGAAGTGCGTGCTGCTGACGAACAGCCAGGAGCGCTACGCCCCCATCGAGTTGATTAGACTAGGCTGATCCCGTTTTCCGTCACCCTACTCTTTACAATTCACCCGGCCGCACACCATGTCGCTGGCCGGGTTTCTCTCTCCGCTCTACTCCTTCTCCGAGCCGCTGCCACCTTATGAGGGCGAGGCGATGCAGCTGGCCGGGATCCAGCCTGAGCCCCCCGCTTCGTTGTGAACCCAGAGCCAGCCTGCCAGCTCCCGATCCACCCGTACCCGCTCCCCCGCCGCCACATCCAGCTCCCGGGCGGTATAGTCCTGGCGCGCCTGCGCCTCCTCGGCGCTGATCGGGGTCAGCATGGACAGGGGCGCCCACCCCTCGTTGCCGTCTGCGGTAAAGGTGCGCACCCAGCCCGGGAACTCGTCGTCCTCGTGGCCGATGCGCACCCGCTCTCCGGCCCGAAAGGCGATGGGATTGGGGTAGCAGGTGTGGTGCGCCGTGGTGATCAACGCCAGCATTGTCTCTTCCTCCGACAGGTTCTGTTTGGTGACGCCCCGAGTCATACCACAAGCCGGGCCTGACGGCTCTATGCCGGGCCGATTCTTTCTGGTCACCCCCGGACTGCCAGGATCCCCTCTGCCAGCGGCAGGCCATAAAAAGACCCGGACTGACAGTGCAGTCCGGGTCCAGTCACCCCTGCTCTTGATGAGAGAGGGGGTTATTGACTGCTGCTGATGTCTTCCAGGATCAGCAACTCGGGATCGACGCCCCCGACGCTGTCAGACAAGGCCGCCGCAGTGAATACCTGGCTGGTCGACAAGGTGACCGGCAGGGGGCCAATGACCGGGCTCTTGTCACCCGAGGCGGTGACGGTGACAAAATAGTCTCCGGCGGCAACCGCAAGATACCCGCTGTCCCCCTTGAAGGGCACAGCCTTGAGCACGGGGGTGCTGGCGCTGATGTCTGACCCCGTCGTCAGATAAACGTCCACTGCCGGAGCCGTGGGTGCCGCATGCAGCACGCGAAGCTGCGCCTCTGTCGCCACCGCGCGGCCCGTGTCCGTCAGCAGCAAGGGCTCAATGGTTTCGCCAGCGGGATCCAGCAACTGGCCGACGGCAAACAGGGAGTAGCGGGTGCCCGCCTTGAGCGGCACGTCGCTGGCATTGATCACTTCAGGGGTCGTGGCGCCCGTCGGCGTGACCACAAAATCATAATCCGCCGCCGCCAGATCCAGATATCCGGTATTTCCCTTGAACGCCAGCCCTTGCAACGGGGCGGCGGTCGGCGCGGCACCATTGACCCGGATATCCACGGCCGGGGCGTCAGCAACCCCATGGACCACCCTCAGCTGGGCCTGCTCATCCACAGACAGGAGAGGGGTTGCACCAGCGCTGTCGATGGCAAGCAGCTTGACCGGGCTTGGCCCCGCCCCCAGGTTGTCGATCGCCGCAATCAGCAGATCCGCACCGCCGGTGAGAGGCAATGGACCCGAGTCATACACCACATCGCTGCTGCCCGGCAGCGTCAGCCTGACCTGATACTCCCCGGCCGGCAGAGTCAGGGGATCGCTATAGGTCTTGAAGGGAATGCCGGACAGCGTCGGACTGCCCAATGCGGCACCGGGCGCGGTGACATGAACATCCACCGCAGGTGCGCTCGGGGCGGCATGCACGACCTGCACCCGGATCTCGCCGCCAGCGGGCATCTGGTCCGGCCGTTCAATCACCAGCGGGCCAAACGCGGTATCGCCGCTGCCCGTCAGTTTACCCACAGCCAGCACGTCGTACTGGGTGTCGGGTTTGAGATCGAGGGAGACCGGCCCGATGACCGTCGCGGTACCGCTCGGCAAAATCCCGTCCACTGCCACCTCGTGGCTGCCAGCCGCCACCGGCTTGAGCCCGCTGCTCGAGCCAAAATCAACGGCCGTCAGGAAGGCAGCCCCATCGACATTGACATTCACCCTGGGGGCATCGGGGGCGAGGTGGCTGATCCTGATGGCCGCATTGGGCGGACTGCTGTCATTGTCACTGCCTCCGCACGCAGTCAGACCCAATATCATTGCAAGTGCGGCACAACGTTGAATCCATTTCATCTGGTCATTCTCCATTGGTTGGTCCCCACGGGCATATGGATCTCGCTAATGACTGGATCATCACTTTTTGTGCTTTTTTTACCCTTTTTGTGACGCAGCATGGTGCACCTGGCAGGCGTGCTCGTCCCTTTGTTCCGCCATTCATTACTGTCAGTGAATTTTCATATCATTCGAGTGTCATTTCAGTGAACACATCGCCGCCCTAGACTGCTTCTCGAACCTTAACGAGGAGTCTTGTATGAAACTCACCCATATCCCGTTGCTGGCCGGCACCCTCGCCTCGGCCTTCTCTTTCAACACCTTCGCCGGTGACATCGTCTCGGTGCAGTTCAGCGATGGCCGCCCCGCCGTGACCGGCGTCGAAGCGGTCAACAACGCACTCAACCCCATCGGCGTCAACGTGGTCACCGTCGACATTCCCGAGGCCGCCAGGCCGCTGCTCGCCGCCTCCCACCGCCGCGCGTTGACCAAAGCGGAGCACGGCGCCCTGATCTCGGCCTTCAACCTGAGTCAGGGGGAACTGCTGGAGCAGGCCAGGCTCGCAGGGCGCGCGCCCGCGGTGCAAGGGGGCGGCGTCGCCACCGAGGAGACCGGCGTCGGCCCCTACCCCAAGGTCTATGACCTGATGGCGCTGGACGAGCGCACCCGCAGCGCCGTGCTCGGCAAATATGGCCGCATGCACGTCAACTCCGCCGAGGACGGCACCGACATCGACGAGGTGATGACGGTGGTCAGCGGCGGCCCGTTCCGCTGGGGCTTTTCCCTCAAAGACGGCAGCATCGCCCGCTTCCAGATAGATAAAGTGGGCCTTGAGGACAAGGCCGTGCGGATCAGCTATCACGGGCTCGGCATGCACGCCGGGTTGATGGATGCAAAACAGGGGCTGCTGGTGGCCTTCGCCCACGGCCCCAGAGCGTTCACCATGCGCTACCAGGCGGATGTGCCCCACGCGCAGTTGCTCGGCACCAACCCCTGGGCCGATGTCGGCATCACCCTGCCCCCCGCCCCCGGCAAGGTGCAGTAAGCCGGTGCGTGCCATCTGGCGGCGGGGCCCGGGCCCTGCCGCCTACTTCTATGCCTGCCGTCACGGGCCGGGGTGCCCGGGGCCCATCGCCTCTCTTTCGTCTGCGTCCCTGCCACGCCCGGAGGGCCATGATCCGGGCCGGTCTGCCACGGGCAACTCTCTGTCTGGCGGGGGATGGGGGGTGGACACCCCGGGGATCCGCACTATTGTAATAAAAGTGCGCAATGATGGCGCCATCATTTACCAGTAGTGAATTAACGGGGGCAGGATGAACAAGATCACGGCGCTGAACGTCTTTCGCCGGGTGGTGGAAATGGGCACCTTCAGGGCGGCGGCGGACGACCTGCGCCTCTCCCAGGCGGCGGTCAGCAAGAACATCAACGAGCTGGAAGCCTTTCTCGGCATTGCGCTGATCAACCGCACCACCCGGCGGCTGAGCGTCACCGAATCGGGCATGGCCTATTACGGCCAGATATGCGCCGTGCTGGACAGCCTGGAGGCCGCCGACCAGTCCATCATGGCCGCCTCCTTCACCCCCAGGGGCAGGCTGAGGATCGGCATGCCCATGTCCTACGGGCTGATCCGGCTCAACCCCCTTGTCTGCGAATTCCAGCGCCGCTATCCGGAAATCGGCATCGAGGTGATCCTGAGCGACGCCTACATGGATCTGGTGGACCAGGGGCTGGACGTGGTGATCCGGGGGGCTGGCACCCTGGAGGACTCCACCCTGCGCGCCAAACCCCTGTGCGAGGTGCAGCGGGTGCTCTGCGCCGCCCCCGACTACCTGAAGGAGGCGGACCAGCCCGCCCACCCGGCGGATCTCAAGGCCTACAACTGCCTGCGCTACAGCCTCTCCTCCTCCCCCAACAAGTGGTTCTTCACCCGGGATGCGGAGAGCGTGGCGGTGGAGCTGCCCCCCGCCAGCTTCTGCGCCAACAACGGCATCGCCCTGAAACAGGCGGCGGTGCAGGGGCTTGGGGTGATCCTGGTACCGGATGAATTCGTGTCGAACGAACTGTCGGACGGCTCCCTGGTCAGACTGCTCCCCGACTGGCAACCCGACCCCCACGCCCTGTTCGCCGTCTACCCCTTCCACAAGGAGCAGTCCCGCAACGTGCGGCTCTTTATCGAATTTCTCGTCAAGGCGTTTCAGCCGAGGTGAGCCAGACAGGCGGGAGCTTGGGGTTTGTGCCTCTCGGCCACGACACAGACAACCCAACTGTATGCGACGTGTAGGTTCGATTAGCGAAGCGTCATCGGACTTTCGCGGAATCAATCGCTCCCTCTGGCTACCGTCCGTCGCCCAGGATGACGCCCCCTGCCTGTGGTGCGGATGTATCAGCAAATAGCCGCCTGCCGAGCTGGCGGATCAGCAGCAGCGGCGCCAGCAGGGTGAGCAGCAGCCAGTGGGTATAAGGCAGGATAAAGGTCCAGATGATCTCGTGGGGCAACCAGGTCGAGGCGGTAGCCGTCATAAAGGCGATGTCATAGGTCTGCCACAACCAGAGCCCGGCAAAGAGCGGCAGCAACAGCGGGCGGGGTGTCAGCAGAAACAGCGGCAAGAAAGCAGAAGCGAGCACGGCGCTGAACTCCAGCATGGCCGGGATCAGCTCAGCCAAGGTATGACTGGAGGAGAAGCCGCCCCATTGAAGGAAAGTATCCTCGGCCAGTGCTGGCCACCAGGATGCGTATTGAAACAGGGTAAACGAGATCATAAACAGCAGGCTGGCCAGCAGCGCCAGCGCCGTTTTTCGCAACAACCACAACCCCAGCCGGCGCAGTGTCGGCATCCACTTAGACATTAATGACTCCCATCTGGTGACGGGGCAGTATGCCTTGGCTGGTTTGAGCGTCAAAGCGGTACGCCATGTCCGTTAATTGCCAAAATATTGAATCCCGTCACACCGGTGGCGGTTTGAGTGGTTGCCCGGCAACAAAGCCTCATGCGAACCTTTATTTGCCTTTCTTCCAACCAAAACAGAGTGCACCGGGCAGCCGCATCTCTTACAGGTCGGAGAACGACGCCACCCAGACTCTTAGTGCCGAGGCGGGCAAAAACTGCTGCGTTTGGCAGGAGGTCAAGATGGGCCTGCTGATGGCTCGCTCCAAGCTGAGTCAGGTCAGTGAAGAGGAGGGCAAACAAGGGGTGATGGAGAGCAAGTTGGTTAAGTGATTAGATTCCTTCATCAAAAACACGGCGTAGCTTCACCAGCTACGCCTTTGTCGGAAAGGCGGGTGTCCCTTATTTCCTGATTATTCATATTTTCAGAACGTTATCAGAGTAGTATTTTCCAACACCGTAATGTTCATTATTGAAATCTGACAAAACCATAGATGTACAGAAAATAAGCTGGAAATCATCTCTTCCTTTTAATTTGTCAAAAATAGTTTGTTGGAAGTTATGGCTCCTACTTTCTTTCATTCCTCCATTTTCAATGGCATCAATCATCATAAATCTTGGCAGCCTATAGTTATCATCAGATAAAGACTCTATCAGTGCTGATAAATTCAAAGAGTTTTTCTTAATGTAGTTAGAGCTTCCGGAGAATTTTATCCTCTCATTGATTAGAACACGGTCTTTTGCAAAGTCGATTTCAATATCACTCGCTCGCGCGGAAGCAAAATCTTCCTCATATGGCTTACCATTAGTCCTTTTATCACTATGAAGGATATTAACCATTTGTTGGGAGATGCCTAAATATACTTTCTCTCTCCTTTTGGCATTGCTAACAGATGCCGCTTTAATCTTCTCTTTTAGCTCAGTTATTTTCGTGTTTAAGAAAATCTTTTTTTGCTTTTGTTGATCAAGCCCAGATATTACGCGCACTTTTTCTTGTAGTGATTTATTTTCAGCTTCTAAAAAACCTATCTTCCTTGCTCTTTCAAGCTTTTCAAAAGAGGTGGGGTCTACAGATTTTGACAGCTCTGAAAGCTTCCCTCTTGAAATTACTAGATTTCCTTTAACAATCTCTATTGATGCTTGAAGGCCACTTTTATGCTCTATGTAATCTGAGAGCACTTTTTTATTACCGGCAATCTGAAAATTAAGTTCATTGAGAATCTCAAGATAATTTGAGTTGTGTTTCTCATTACCTATTGGTGCCTTGCATAGGTGGCAGACATCATCGTGATTTTCATCAATGTGCTGACTCTCTATTGGTCCAAGGCAGCAAGGGCAATGTTCATATTTTACCAATCCAATTGCATCATAGGCAGATTTTGACTCTAAAAGAGCTTTTTTTCTATATTCGAGTGATTTTCCAAATAGTTCACAGTCAATGATTTCTCCCTCAGCAAAAACAATATCCCTTTCAAATTGTTGCAACTGCTTGTTATATGTGTTTATATCTTTTTGAAGTTTTAATATTTCTATCTCAATATTATTATAATCGCTGTTTTTATTTGTGACTACTTCTGGCTGATAATCACTCAGAGACTTTATTTCAGTAACATTAGAGGATATATCAGATAGTAAGCTACTCATAGTCGTCGATGAGTCGTCACCGAGTATTTTATACATGGCATTTAAATCGGATGACACATTCTCAAATTCTCGCTCTGAAATTATCAGTTCTTGTCTCAATTGATGCGTGTCTAAATTATCCAACCCCAATAAGAATTCTGCGATTGCTAGCCTAGAGTTTTCACTATCTGCACGAGGGTTATCTTCGTTTCTAAATATTCGAGTAGATGTGGTTTCTTGGTCTACATATAAAAAACGAAGCAACTGATGCATAGTGAGATTTGCATAGTCCTCAGTCTTATATGTGTTCCACCCTAGTAGTTCAAATATTTTTTGTGAGAAAGACATTCTTTCACTAGCTTCGTTCCTCCTTGGACCAAAACTCATCCAAGATGAAGAGGTGCAATGAGCATCATAATCTCCAAACTTGATTAAAATTGGAGGTATTTGGCCCTTTTCAATTTGTCTAGAAATTGTGAAAACGTTATTGTTTATATTCAGTTGGCAGAAAATGACATCACATTTATCTGCCGGGTACAACCATTGATTCGATTTTATTTCACCACCCAAGACGTAGAAAATAAGTTCTAGAATAGTTGTTTTACCAACAGAGTGATCACCCCGAATCACGTTTATCCCGCGATGAAATCTTTCATCATAAACAGTTTGATTGCTTTTGGTGACAATCAATCTTTCTATGTAAATAGATGCCCTAGTCATAGCGATACTCCATTAATCCGCATCTCTCTTTGAAGCCATCTTTCCCATTGATTCTCAACTTTGGAAATGACTCAATCAAGCATTTAAAAAAAGTGGTGTCGACAAAGGTATCATTTTTAAATGCGTCAATAACACTATTTGGCAAATAGGCTTCTCTTAATTTTATAGAGTTCCCATCGATATTTATCAATGATCGCTGTAATAATGATGAAAGTGCACTATCTTGGACTCTAGATAAGTCGAAAAATAATGATTTTGGATTTGGTGTTATTTCAAATGGTTCAGTGTATTCGTTAATTGTTTTCTTATATTTTGAGAATGCCCTTGGTAGCGTGACATTCTTTAATAAATGAGGGTATACGTAATAGAAGTCGATTAATCTAATCGTGTCTTTATCTATCTGTTCATGTGTTAAATGACTTAAAATATTAAGCAGTCGATAAATACAGTGATGTACATCATAGGCGGGATGATAAAATATCATTACTTCCACTCCACATGACACTTTTCTGTTAAAAAATAAAGCATCCCTTCAATCGCATCACTACTAATACTACCACCTGCAGTCATAACTTCAGCATAAAGTGGTTCAATGATTGTGCTATTGATGGCTGTTCTAATAACTAGCTCATTGGCCCCGCTTTTAATAAGAGGAAGAACATAGGTTTTAAATCTTGTTACAATCAAACCTAAAATGTGATTGAAAAATATCTGATATGAGCGCACATGTTGTAGTCTAGCAATCAATCTAGATGCTTTTTGACTCGAAACCAAGGCCTCGTCAATATAATTTTCACGACCCGCAATTCGTAGTTTTTCTGATAGGCCTATAACATTTCTTGACGATGAGTCCTTTATCCTGCTTTGCAACTCATCAAGCACCATGCAATATATTGGGTCATCTTCCTGTAATCTAATATGTTGCTCTATTAAATTGCGTAAGGCCTCACCATTTGCACCTATATTAAAAGAAGGGAATTTAATAACGGTTGAGCCGATGATAAGATCACCATCGACCTTATTATCATGAATTTCATTATTAGATAAAATACTCTTGGCTGATTCTGGTCCAGAAAGCATCTATTTATTCCCACCAATAATGAGATCTTTTTTTACTTTGTTATCATTTACTGTGCTGTTTGTAACGGATTGGCCATGACCAATCATAAGGTTACCATCTACCTCATTGTTATATATGTTCAAATTGTCAATTTCTTTTGCTGGAACCTCATTCATCTCATTTGGTAAATTAGTCTCAACATCTTCTGCTTGATTGTGCTTATTCGTTGAACGTTTAATTAAATATATACCCATAGCAAGGCAGAATGTAAAAGTAGTCACTATGAATATGATGTTTAATAACAAGTTATCTTTGAAAATATTAGAGCTGAATAAGTATGTTGAAAAAAGTTCATAGAAGACCCATGAAATAACCGCAGATGGTCCCCCAATTTTGAGAGCTGTTTGCCAATCCATATCTTCGCTCCTTTTGTGTTTACAGGAATGGTTACCACCAAAATGGAACGCTAGAAAAAGCTGCGTATGAGCCCTTTGTGGTAGAGCATGATATTACAGCTATGAAGGGGTTGATTGAAGCCAAAGTATCAATATCTGTGATTGATGCTTAGAAATTGGCCAACTTATCATTAGGAGCTTTGATTTATGTGGGGCAAAGTTTCTATATGTCGAAAAGCCAACCCGGCCTAAGCCGGGTTGATTGAATCAAAAGGCAGAGAAGTTACAGCGCCTCAAGGCGGGCATACGCCGTCACCAGCCACTTGGCGCCGACGTCGTCGAACTGGATCTGCACCCGGCTCTGCTGGCCGACCCCTTCGAAGTTGAGTACCACCCCTTCGCCGAATTTCGGATGGAGCACCCGCTGGCCGAGCTTGATGCCGCTGGCGTCGAAGCTCTGCTGCACCTCGTTCTGGCTGAAGCGGCCGTACTGGGTGGGGCGGCTGACCTGGGTGCGCAGCCGGATTTCTTCCAGACATTCGGCGGGCATCTCGCGGATAAAGCGGCTCGGCTTGTGGAACATCTCGCGGCCGTAGATACGGCGGCTCTCGGCATAACAGATGTAGAGCTTCTCCATGGCGCGGGTCATGCCCACGTAGCAGAGGCGCCTTTCCTCTTCCAGCCGCCCCGACTCCTCGGTGGATTGCTGGCTGGGGAACATGCCCTCTTCCACACCGACCAGCAGCACTAGGGGATATTCCAGCCCCTTGGCGCTGTGCAGTGTCATCAGCTGCACCGCGTCGGCATATTCGTCAGCCTGATTCTCGCCAGATTCCAGCGCCGCGTGGGCGAGGAAGGCGGAGAGATCGCTCATGTCTTCCAGCTCGTCCGGGCGCTGGTACTGGCGGCAGGCGGTGACCAGTTCGTCCAGGTTCTCTACCCGTGCCTGGGATTTCTCGCCTTTTTCCGCCAGATACATCGCCTTGAGGCCGGAATGCTGGATGGCGATATCCGCCTGCTGGTGCAGTGGCAGCAGGGAGACCTGTTCCTCCAGCGCGTCGATCAGCTCCACAAAGCCGCGCACCGCGTTGCCGGCACGGCCGGTCAGCACCTTGTCATTGAGCAGTGCCTTGGCCGATTGCCACAGGTTCTGGCCCTGATCGCGAGCGTTGCTCCGCAATATCTCCAGGGTGCGATCGCCGATGCCGCGGGTCGGGGTGTTGACCACCCGCTCGAAGCTGGCGTCGTCGCCACGGTTGTTGATAAGGCGCAGGTAGGCCATGGCGTCTTTGATTTCCTGGCGCTCGAAGAAGCGCAGGCCGCCATAGATGCGGTACGGCATGGCGTCCTGCATCAGCGCCTCTTCCAGCACCCGCGACTGGGCGTTGGAGCGATAGAGGATGGCGCAGTCGGCCAGCAAGCCCCCCTTCTCTTTCCAATCCTTGAGGCGGCCGACCACGAAGCGTGCTTCGTCCACCTCGTTGAAGGCGGCGTACAGCGAAATCGGCTCCCCCTCGGCCCCTTCGGTCCACAGCTCCTTGCCAAGGCGCTCCGAGTTGTTGGCGATGACGCTGTTGGCGGCTTTGAGGATGTTGGCGGTGGAGCGATAGTTCTGCTCGAGACGAATGGTCTCGGCGCCCTGATAGTCGGTCAGGAAGCGCTGGATGTTCTCGATCTTGGCGCCGCGCCAGCCGTAGATGGACTGGTCATCGTCACCGACGATCATCACCTTGCCGGTGTCGCCGGCCAGCATCCGCAGCCAGGCGTACTGGATGCCGTTGGTATCCTGGAACTCGTCCACCAGGATGTTCTGGAAGCGGTCGCGGTAGTGCTCGAGGATGTGCGGCTTGTTGAGCCACAGCTCGTGGGCGCGCAGCAGGAGCTCGGCAAAATCCACCAGCCCGGAGCGATCGCAGGTCTCCTGATAGGTCTTGTAGATCTGCTGATAGGTGCGGGTGACGGGGTCGCCGTAGAGGTCGATGTCGCCGGGGCGCAGCCCCTCGTCCTTCTTGCCGTTGATGTAGCCCATCACGGCGCGCGGCGCCCAGTGCTTCTCGTCGAGGTTGAGCGCCTTGAGCACCCGGCGAATGAGGCGGTACTGATCGTCCGAGTCGAGGATCTGGAAATCCTGGGGCAGGCCCGCATCCAGATGATGGGCCCGCAGCAAGCGGTGGGCGATGCCGTGGAAGGTGCCGATCCACATGCCGCGCACGCCGTCGCCGATCACTTTTTCGACCCGGCCGCGCATCTCGGCCGCCGCCTTGTTGGTAAAGGTGACCGCGATGATGGAGAAGGGTGAACAGCGTTCCACCTGCATCAGCCAGGCGATACGGTGCACCAGCACCCGGGTCTTGCCCGAACCGGCACCGGCCAGCACCAGCAGGTTGCAACGGGGGGCCGCCACCGCGTCTCTTTGCTTGTCATTGAGCCCGTCGAGCAGGGTTGAAACGTCCATCACCACTCCTGTTTATTTATACAGGCGGGGATTATACGGCCTGAGCCGCCAGAGACCAAGCCGTGAGCAGCCGGGGGCCAACCCGCCCGCCAACGCTGCGTCGATGAGGCCGCAGGGATGGTGCCGATGGAAGCCAATTTTTTCATCAGGGGAGGAAAACGGTTGCGCCTAACATCATGAATCCAAACACAAATGTCGATCGAGCCCTATTAATCCCGGAATTTAATTCTGCAAAAACACCATAAAACAAACACTTATAAGGCAATTTGCTTATATTTCAAACCGTTAACGCAAACGTTTTTCCTCTATGATCCCCTTGACCAACGGGCTGGCTCACTTACAGTTAGCCAGCGTGCTTTATGACCTGCCAAGACAGGTTGTGGACCCTCACATAACAATCAAGGATACGATCGTGACTAAAGTGCTCAAGCTGGCCACCGTGGCCGCCCTCACCCTCGCTGCCCTGTCCGCCCAGGCAGCCTCCGAGCCCGCCGTCATCTATGACACCGCAGGCAAATTCGACAAGTCCTTCAACGAAGCCGTGTTCCGCAACGGTGTCGAAGTCTACAACAAGGACAAAGGCGTCAAGGTCAAGGAGTTCGAACCCCAGAACGAAGCCCAGCGCGAGCAGGGCCTGCGTCGTCTGGCCAGCCGTGGCAACGGCCCCATCGTCGCCGTCGGCTTCAACATGGGTTCCGCGGTAGAGAAAGTCGCCACCGAGTTCCCGAACACCCAGTTCACCATCATCGACATGGTGGTCGACAAGCCGAACGTCCAGTCCCTCATCTTCAAGGAGCATGAAGGTTCCTTCCTGGTGGGTGCCCTGGCGGCCATCGCCTCCAAGACCGGCAAGGTCGGCTTCGTGGGCGGCATGGACATCCCGCTGATCCGCAAGTTCCAGTGCGGCTATGAGCAGGGCGCCAAGTACATCAATCCGAAGATCGACGTCTATCAGAACATGACCGGCTCCACCCCGGCAGCCTTCGCCGACCCGGCCAAGGGTGCAGAACTGGCCAAGTCCCAGTTCGCCAAGGGCGCCGATGTGGTCTATGCCGCCGCCGGTGGCACCGGTATCGGTGTCTATCAGGCTGCCAAGGACGAAGGCAAGCTGGCCATCGGTGTGGATTCCAACCAGAACCACCTGCAACCGGGCACCATGCTGACCTCCATGGTCAAGTCCGTGGGTCTGGCCGCCTACAAGAGCTGGGATGACGCCGCCAAGGGCAGCTGGAAGCCGGGCATCCAGTCCCTGGGTCTGGCCGAAGGCGGGGTTGACTGGGCGCTGGACGAGAACAACGCCAAGCTGATCACCCCGGAAATGAAAGCCAAGGTCGAGAGCATCAAGGCCGACATCATCGCCGGCAAGATCAAGGTGCACGACTACATGAGCGACAACTCCTGTAAGTACTGATCCTACTAATACCGAGTCACTGCTACGACTCTCAACCAGTGATGACCGGCCCGCACGGGCCGGTTTTTAGTCTCTACTTCATGACCCGCAAGGACTGCATCATGGACCAGACAGATCGCTATGCCATCGAATTAAGGGGTATCGATAAGCGGTTCGGCGACGTGTACGCCAACAAGCAGATCGACCTTCAGGTTCGTAAAGGCAGCATTCACGGCATCGTCGGCGAAAATGGCGCCGGCAAGTCGACCCTGATGAGCATCATTTACGGTTTCTACCACGCCGACAGAGGCGAGATGCTGATCGACGGGAATCCGTTCAAACCCCATGGCTCCCAAGATGCGATTGCCGCCGGGGTGGGCATGGTGCACCAGCACTTCATGCTGGTGAACAACTTTACCGTATTGGAAAACGTCATCCTCGGCGCCGAGAACGGCTGGCGCCTGGGCAAGAGCCTGGCGGCCGCCGAGAAGCTGCTGGGCGAGCTGGCACGGGACTATGGTCTCGAGGTGCCGCTGCACGAGAAGGTCGAGGATCTGCCGGTGGGCCTGCAACAGCGGGTCGAGATCCTCAAGGCGCTCTATCGCGGTGCCCGCATCCTGATCCTGGACGAACCCACCGGGGTGCTGACCCCGCAAGAGGCGGATCACCTGTTCGAAGTGCTGAAAAAGCTGCGGGATCAGGGGGCGACCGTCATCCTCATCACCCACAAGCTGCGGGAGATCCTGGCCATCACGGATCAGGTCTCCATCATGCGCCGGGGTGAGATGGTGGCTCACGTCGCCACCAGGGATACCGACAAGGAGCAGCTCGCCGAGCTGATGGTGGGCCGCAAGGTGCGCCTCAAGGTCGACAAGGGCACCGCCCAGCCGGGCGAGGCCAAGCTCAGGGTCGAGGGCCTCTCTTACGTCGATGACGCCGGGGTGGAACGGGTCAAATCCGTCAGCTTCGAAGTGCGGGCGGGGGAAGTGGTCGGCATCGCCGGGGTCTCCGGCAACGGCCAGTCCGAGCTGCTCAGCATGCTCGGCGGCATCCTCAAGCCCAGCAAGGGCGGCTTCACCATCGCCGGGGCGCAGCGCCACGAGGTAAGCCAGAGCCACCCGGCCGATCCGGAGCAGGTGCGCAACTTCGGCCTCGGCCACATCCCGGAAGACAGGCACAAGATGGGGCTCATCAACCGCTTCGAGGCGAAAGAGGCCTTCATCCTCGGCTATCACCGCCGTGCCCAGTACAACAAGGGCTGGCTGCAGGACAAGGAGGCGATCCGCCAGGATTGCCAGGCCAAGATGGACAAGTGGGACGTGCGCCCGCCGAGCCCGGAGCACAAGACCGCCAACTTCTCCGGCGGCAACCAGCAGAAGCTGGTGATCGCCCGGGAAGTGGAGCAGGACCCGGATGTGCTGCTGGTCGGTCAGCCGACCCGGGGCGTCGACATCGGCGCCATCGAGTACATCCACCAGCAGATCATCGCCATGCGCGACAAGGGCAAGGCGGTGCTGCTGGTGTCGGTGGAGCTGGACGAGATCATGAGCCTCTCCGACCGCATTCTGGTCATCGCCGATGGCCGCATCGTCGGCGAGCTGGACGGCGCCAGGGCGGATGAGCGCACTATCGGCCTGATGATGGCGAACATAGTCCCCGACGATATCAAGGAGGCCCATTCATGAGCCAAGCACGCGTTCCTGCCTGGATATCCGTGGGCGTGCTGCCCGCAGTCAATATCCTGCTGGCCTTCCTGGTGTCGGCCATCCTGTTCTATTACCTCGACATCAGTCCCATCGAGGCAGCCGAAATCATGTGGTACGGCGCCTTCGGCACCGGCGAGGGGATAGGCTTCACCCTCTATTACGCCACCGGTTTCATCTTCACCGGTCTGGCGGTGGCGGTGGCCTTCCACGCCGGCCTGTTCAACATCGGCGGTGAAGGGCAGGCCTATATCGGCGGCCTCGGGGTCGGTCTGGTCTGTCTGCTGCTCGGGGACGTACTGCCGTTCGCCCTCTTGCTGCCGCTCGCCATCATCGCCGGCGGCCTGTTCGGCGCGGCCTGGGCCTTCATCCCGGCCTGGCTGCAAGCCAAGCGGGGCAGCCACATCGTCATCACCACCATCATGTTCAACTTCATCGCCGCCTCCCTGATGGCCTACCTGCTGGTAGACGTCTTCAAGCCGCCAGGATCCATGGCCACCGAGAGCAAGGTGTTCGCCGTGGCGAGCTGGCTGCCTAAGATGAGCGAGCTGGCGGCCGGTTTCGGCATCGCCATGCCCAACAGCCCCCTCAACATCAGCTTCTTCTGGGCGCTGATCTGTGCGGCCCTGGTATGGGTCTTCATCTGGCATACCCGCTGGGGCTACGAGATCCGCTCCGTGGGCGCCAGCCAGAGCGCCTCCGCCTATGCGGGCATCTCCTACCCCAAGGTGGTGATCCTGGCCATGGTGATCTCCGGCATGCTGGCGGGCTTCTTCGCCCTCAACGTGCTGCAGGGTGAGCTGCACCAGATCAAGCTCAACTTCGTGGAAGGCTTCGGCTTCACCGGCATCGCGGTGGCCCTGATGGGTCGCAACCACCCGGTCGGCGTCATCATCGCCAGCCTGCTGTTCGGCTTCCTCTACCAGGGCGGCGCCGAGCTGAGCTTCGAGTTCGGGGTGGACCGCAACATCGTCGTGGTGCTGCAGGGTCTGGTGATCCTGTTCTGTGGCGCCCTGGAGCACATGCTGCGCCCGCGCATCGAGCAGGCCTATCTGGCCTTTGCCAACCGCCCGGCCGCCCAAGTGAAAGGAGCCTAATCATGTTCGAAATGCTGATCCTGATGCTGGATGCCACCATCCGCACCGCACCGCCACTGATCCTGTCGGCCATGGATGACGGGGATGTTTTGCGAGCCGAAGGGAGTCCAAGCCATGTTTGAAATGCTGATCCTGATGCTGGACGCGACCATTCGTACCGCGCCTCCGCTCATCTTGGCGGCCATGGCCGGGATGTTCTGTGAACGCTCCGGGGTGGTCAACATCGCCCTGGAGGGCAAGCTGCTAGCCTCCGCCTTCGCCAGTGCGGCCGCCGCCGCCGTCACCGGTTCCGCCTGGATTGGGCTGGGGGTCGGGGTGGGGATCTCCATCCTGTTCGCCCTGCTACACGGCTTCGCCACCATCACCCACCGGGGTGATCAGGTGGTGAGCGGCATGGCCATCAACATCCTGGCGGCCGGTCTCACCGTGACCCTGGGGCGCTACTGGTTCGATCAGGGGGGCCAGACCCCGGCGCTCTCCGGCGCGGCGCGCTTCGCCCCCATCGACCTGCCCTATGCCAAGGAGCTCTATGACGTGCCCGTCATCGGCCAGCTCTACAGCGAGCTCTTGAGCGGTCACTCCCTGCTGGAGTACGTGGCCTTCGCCGCCGTGCCCCTGGCCTGGTGGGTGCTGTTCCGCACCCGCTTCGGCCTGCGGCTGCGGGCGGTGGGCGAAGCCCCGGCGGCGGTCGACACCGCCGGTATCTCTGTGGTGCGGATGCGCTATACCGCCCTCATCATCGGCGGCCTGCTGGCGGGGATCGGGGGCACCTATCTGGCGGTGGCCCAGACCGCCCAGTTCATCCCCAACATGAGCGCGGGCAAGGGCTTCATGGCGCTGGCGGCCCTGGTGTTCGGCAAGTGGCGCCCCTGGAACGCCATGGCTGCCTGTCTGCTGTTCGGCTTCCTCGACGCGGTCGCCATCCGGCTGCAAGGGGTCAGCATCGGCGATTTCCCGATCCCGGTGCAGGCCATCGAGGCGCTGCCCTACATCCTGACGGTCTTCCTGCTGGCCGGTTTCATCGGCAAGGCGGTGGCCCCCAAGGCCCTCGGCACCCCCTACGTCAAGGAGCGGGAATAGCCCCGCCCTTCATGCCATGCAAAAGGCCCGCACATGCGGGCCTTTTCTTTGAGATATCCAGGATGTTCTTGGCTGAATAGAAAAATTACCCGGCCTTGTCAAAGAACGGGTTATTCCTTCATCAGCACAACATATCAATAAACCTGTAATTAGCCGGGTGATTTATCGGCTAGAACCATACTTTCTTATTGATAATATAGGTCTGCTCAAATTCTTCATCTGACTTGGAGATATAAACAACAAATTCGATGAAGGCAATGATCCCGATAACAACCGACGGCAAACCAAGCAGAATGAAACCAAGCAGAAATATCAGCAGCATGATCACACCTTGTTTGGTGTAACCCAGGTAGAACTTGTGAGCACCGAAAGCGCCCAGGAAAAATGCAAACAGCGCAGCTGCGACCTTCTTGGAAGAACCAGCATTAGAGGCTATGGCATAGATGGCTTTTGCATGCTCGCCTTCAATAGAAAAATCAACTTTCAAGCCACTCTTCGGGAGCTGATTCCCTTTCCATTCAATAATGTCAAACTGATATCTATTACTATCATCCCCAGAAATCAAACCAGTACGAGCTGATTCATTAAAATCAATAAGCGTGCCTTTCATTATTATCTGTCCTTTAGCAATAAGAGGATAAAGACCCGGTATGAACAGGTCTATTGCGTTTGACAGGCTACAACAACAAAGGCTCATTTGAAACAAAAATTCATTTGTGAATACTTGTATTCTACCAACCCATTCAAGCCTCTTTCTTATACCTGTATCGCCCCCATCAACCGATGGGCCGAACCAGGGCGGGTTGGTGGGGATCGCTGAGGCGCTCGGCCAGATAGTCCACCAGCAGCCGCACCTTGGGGGAGAGGTGGCGGTTGTGGGGATAGAGGGCCCAGATCCCCTCCTCGGGGGCCCGCAGCTCCGGCAGCAGCTCGATGAGCTCCCCCCGGGCGAGGTGGTCGCTCACGTAGTAGTCCGGCAACTGGATGATGCCGATCCCCTTGATGGCCGCATCCAGCAGGGCGTGGCCGCTGTTGCACTGCAGCAGACCGCGTACCCGCACGCTGTGGGGTTTACCGTTCAGGGTGAAGTGCCACTCGTCCCCGTTGCCCACCAGGCAGGTGTGACGGGCCAGCTCCGAGAGACTGTTGGGCATGCCGTGGCGGGCGGTGTAGGCGGGGGAGGCGCATACATAGGGAACCCGCTGCGCCAGCTTGCGGGCAACCAGGGTCGAATCCTTGAGGTGGCCGAGGCGGATCGCCAGATCGAACCCCTCGTGCACCAGATCCAGCAACTGGTTGGTGAGGTTGAGGGTCACCTCCAGCTGGGGGAAGCGCACCATGAAGTCGTTCACCAGGGGGGCGATGCGGCTCTCGCCGTAGGAGACCGGGGCCGTGATGCGCAAGGAGCCCTGGGGCACCGCCTGATGGCGTCCCACCGCCAGCTCCGCCTCGTAGAGGTTGTCCAGCAACTGGCGGCAGTGACGAAAATAGATCTCCCCGAGTTCGGTGAGACGCACCTGACGGGTGGTGCGCAGCAGCAGCTTGGCCTGCAGCCTGTCTTCGAGCTGCGCCACCTGGCGGCTCACCTGGGCCACCGACACCCCGAGCTTGCGCGCGGCCGGGGTAAAGCCCCCCTGCTCCGCCACGCTGACAAATTCACAGACCCCTTCCCAGCCGAACATTATTACCTGTGTGTAAAAGTGATTTGATACTTAGCGTTATTATCACCAAATCGGCGGGAAACTACACTGGATCTCCGAACTCATTTCCGTTCATCCAACCACTACGAGGACGTCATTCATGGCACAGGTTCAGAGCATCAAGTGTAAAGCCGCCATCGCCTGGGGACCGGGTCAGCCCCTCTCCATCGAAGAGGTCGAGGTCATGCCGCCCCAGGCCGGCGAGGTGCGGGTGCGGATCGTCGCGACCGGCGTCTGCCACACCGATGCCTTCACCCTCTCCGGTGAAGATCCGGAAGGGGTCTTCCCCTGCATTCTGGGCCATGAAGGGGGCGGTATCGTCGAGTCCGTCGGCGAGGGCGTCACCAGCGTCAAGGTCGGCGATCACGTGATCCCGCTCTACACCCCCGAGTGCGGCGAGTGCAAGTTCTGCAAATCCGGCAAGACCAACCTGTGCCAGAAGATCCGCGCCACCCAGGGCAAGGGGCTGATGCCGGACGGCACCACCCGCTTCTCCAAGGACGGCCAGCCCATCTACCACTACATGGGCACCTCCACCTTCAGCGAATACACGGTACTGCCCGAAATCTCCATCGCCAAGGTGGATCCGGCCGCCCCGCTGGAAGAGGTCTGCCTGCTGGGCTGCGGCGTCACCACCGGCATCGGCGCCGTGATGAACACCGCCAAGGTGAAAGAGGGTGAGAGCGTCGCCATCTTCGGGCTGGGGGGCATCGGCCTCTCCGCCATCATAGGCGCGCGCCTCGCCAAGGCCGGCCGCATCATCGCCATCGACATCAACGAGAGCAAATTCGAGCTGGCCCGCAAGCTGGGCGCCACCGACTGCATCAACCCGAACGACTTCGACAAGCCCATTCAGGAGGTGATCGTCGAGATGACCGACGGCGGCGTCGACTTCTCCTTCGAGTGCATCGGCAACGTCAAGGTGATGCGCGCGGCGCTGGAGTGCTGCCACAAGGGCTGGGGCGAATCCGTCATCATCGGCGTGGCCGGTGCGGGCCAGGAGATCAGCACCCGTCCGTTCCAGCTGGTCACCGGCCGGGTGTGGCGCGGCAGCGCCTTCGGGGGCGTGCGCGGTCGCAGCGAGCTGCCGAGCTACGTACAGCGCTACATGCAGGGTGAGTTCAAGCTGGACGACTTCATCACCCACACCATGCCCCTTGAGCAGATCAACGAGGCGTTCGATCTGATGCACGAAGGCAAGAGCATCCGCACCGTCATCCACTACTGATCCCATGAGCGCCCCGCCCATCGCATGGGCGGGGCAAGGAGTCCTTACATGAATCTGGACATCATCAGCAGCAACAAGAGCTTCGGCGGCTGGCACAAGCAGTATCGCCACCGCTCCAATGTGCTGGGGTGCGAGATGCGCTTCGCCATCTACCTGCCGCCCCAGGCCCTCACCGGCCAGAAAGTCCCGGTGCTCTACTGGCTCTCCGGTCTCACCTGCACCGACGAGAACTTCATGCAAAAAGCCGGGGCCCAGCGCATCGCCGCCGAGCTCGGCATCGCTCTGGTGGCGCCGGACACCAGCCCCCGCGGTGAAGGGGTGGCGGACGATCCCGGCTATGACCTCGGCATGGGGGCGGGTTTCTACGTCAACGCCACCCAGACCCCCTGGCGGGATCACTACCAGATGTACGATTACGTCACCCGGGAGCTGCCCGAGCTCATCGAGACCCACTTCCCGGTCTCGACGAAGCGCGCCATCAGCGGCCACTCCATGGGAGGCCACGGCGCCCTCATCGCCGCCCTGCGCGAGCCGGGTCGCTACCGCTCGGTGTCGGCCTTCAGCCCCATCAGCCACCCGAGCCGCTGCCCCTGGGGCCAGAAGGCCCTCGGCGCCTACCTCGGCAACAACCCCCTGCTGTGGCAGGAGTGGGATGCCTGCCAACTGCTGCGCCACCACGACAGCCCGCCCCTGCCGACCCTGGTGGACGTGGGGCTGGACGACCCCTTCCTGGCGGAGCAGCTCGGCATCGACACCTTGGCCGAAGTGGCCGCCACCCGGGCGTGGCCCCTGACGCTCAACCGCCATGCCGGCTACGACCACAGCTATTACTTCGTGGCGAGCTTCATCGAGGCGCACCTGCGCTTTCACGCCAACCACCTGGGCAAACCGGCCTGAGGCTGACCCGCTCGTGGCCGCCCCGTCAGCGGGCGGCCATTCACCCGTAAACAGGAGACAAGGATGCCTCTCTTCACCACATTGCTGACCATGCCGGACCAGTTCGAGCGACTGCTGGCACAGGTCCCCACCGGCCATCTGGACTGGGAACCCGCCAACTGGGCCGGGATCCCCTCCGAGCGTTTCAGTGCCAGGGGGCACCTCTGCCACCTGCTGGACATCGAGGTGCTGGGCTATCAGGTGCGGTTTCGTCGCACCCTGGCGGAGAGCCTGCCGGAGCTCGCCTCCCTCGATGGTTATCAGCTGGCGCTGGACCATGATTACCCCCGACAGGATACCGCCACGCAGCTCGACCGCTTTCGCACCGCCCGCCTGCAGACCGTCGAATGGCTGAAGACGGTGCCGTCCGACGCCTGGCAGCGCCGCGCCCGCTATGGCGGCTATGGGGAGGTGACCCTGGACGGTCTGGTGCGCCTGCTCGTCAGCCATGACCACCAGCACCTCGCCGGCATGCAGTGGCTGCTGATGCGCCTGAACGCCGATCTGGGCCTCGCACTCCCCCTCGAGTGAGGTGTCGTCCCACGATGTCGCATCATGCAAAAAAGGCCCCGAGGGGCCTTTTTCATTGTTGCGATGATGGGATCAGCTCCCCAACCGGCTCACCTGACCCGAACCCGCGATCTCGCTGGTCAGCGCTGGGCTGCCCCAGTAGTTGACCGCACCGGCACCGGCGATCTCTATCTTGAGCCGCGACCGGGCCCGCACCTCGACCTCGCCACTGCCGGCGATGCTCACCTCGACCTCCTCGCTGGCGAGCCCGGCCCCCTTGACGCCACCGGCGCCGGCGATGTTCAGCGCCATCACCCGGGCGGAGCCCTGCCCCAGATCCAGGTTGCCCAGCCCGGCGATGTTGCCTTCCAGCCGATCCAGCGTCAGCCCGCTGGCGACGATGTCCCCCGTGCCCGCCAGGGAGAGCACCAGATCATCCCCCTTGAAGTCGCGCAAGGCGCCGTTGCCAACCCCCGCCAGTGCCAACTCGTGCAGCGTCGGCAGGGTGATGGTGATCTCCAGCGGCTGGGTGGGGTCGAGCCGGTAGCCATCCTTGACCTCGATCTCCAGCTTCTCCCCCTGCTCGGTGAGTACCAGATAGGGCAGCAGGTTGGCCTCCCCCTTGACCCTGAGGGTGTGGCTCTCTCCCGCCACCAGGTACAGGTTGGCGGGCACGCCCGCCAGCACCCGGGTCACCTCATGCCCAAGGGGATGCTGCTGCTCCACCACGGCCCCCTCCCCGCGCACCTTGACGTCATCCTGCCAGCTGCATCCGGTCAGTCCCAGGGCCAGCACCACTCCCAGCATCCATTTCATCCCGCTACTCCTCGTTTCCTCTTTGCCACACGGCGCGGCAGGTGAGTAGCAATCAGCAAACCCTGTGCCATATGGCTAACATCATGATTTATCTATCCATTTCAATATTTCGAGGCTCGATGGGCCCACAGCAAAGAGTCATTCAGACCACAATCTGGTCAATCTGACCACACCCGAAGGGGGGCGTTGACCCATTTTTTTGGTTGCCGCCCCGGTTCGTTGAGCCAATAGTGATACCTGGTGCGTATAGAGCACTCCATCGCTGCTTCACCCGCCAGAATCAACAAGGAGTCAGAGCGTGACCCAAGCCAGCTACTCATTCGTCCATCCGGGCCTGCCTGCCCCCACCCGCACCCCGCTGCTGACCGGCGACGATCCCGACCACAAGCGCCGCGAGCTGCTCGCCTACTTCTGCCAGACCTTCGATCTCTACGACTCGCTGTTCGACTGCCTGGCCGACGAGCGGGCCTGGTTCAACAAGGCGATCCCCCTGCGCCACCCGCTCATCTTCTACTACGGCCACACCGCCGCCTTCTTCGTCAACAAGCTGCTGGCGGCCCGTCTCATCGAGGGTCGCATCGACCCCCGCATCGAGGCCCTGGTCGCCATCGGGGTGGACGAGATGAGCTGGGACGATCTGGACGAAACCCACTACGACTGGCCCGCCGTCAGCGAGCTGCGCGACTACCGCGGCCGGGTGCGCGCCCTGGTGTGTGATTTCATCGAGCGGATGCCGATCGAGCTGCCCATCCATTGGCAGAGCCCGGCCTGGGTCATCCTAATGGGGATAGAGCACGAGCGCATCCACCTCGAGACCTCCAGCGTGCTGATCCGCCAGCTGCCCCTGGCCTGGGTGCGCAGCCAGCCCCAGTGGCCGGTCTGCCCCGAGGCGCGCCACGATCTCGCCGCCGTCCCCGTCAACACCCTGCTGCCGGTGGCCGGCGGCCAGGTGCGACTCGGCAAGCAGGATGCCACCTACGGCTGGGACAACGAATACGGCGAGCGCCACATCGAGCTGGCCCCCTTCCAGGCCAGCCGCATGCTGGTGAGCAACGCCGAGTACCTGGCCTTCGTGCAGGCGGGCGGATATGAAGCGCCCGCCTGGTGGGACGACGAGGGCCGGGGCTGGCGCCAGTATGCCAACGCCCGCATGCCTACCTTCTGGGTCGGCGATCCCAATGAACCCGAGCAGTTGCAACTGCGGCTGATGACCGAGCAGGTCCCCATGCCCTGGGACTGGCCGGTGGAGGTGAACCAGCTGGAGGCCGCCGCCTTCTGCCGCTGGAAGGCGGATCAGACCGGCCTGCCCGTCCAGTTGCCAAGCGAGGGGGAGTGGATGCTGCTGCGGGAACAACTGGCCGGCGATCAGCCGGACTGGATGGAGGCCCCCGGCAACATCAACCTGGCCCGCTTCGCGTCGTCCTGTCCGGTGGATGCCTGCCCGCAGGGCAGCTTCTTCGATCTGGTGGGCAACGTCTGGCAGTGGACCAGCACCGCCATCGACGGCTTCGAGGGGTTCAAGGTGCATCCCCTCTACGACGACTTCTCCACCCCCACCTTCGACGGCAAGCACACCCTGATCAAGGGCGGGAGCTGGATCAGCACCGGCAACGAGGCGCTCAAATCCTCCCGCTACGCCTTCCGTCGCCACTTCTTCCAGCACGCGGGCTTCCGCTACCTGGTCTCGCGCCATCAGGAGCCCGTCATCGTGAACCCTTATGAAACCGACACGCTCGTCGCCCAGTATCTCGACTTCCAGTACGGCCCGAGCCACTTCGGGGTCGCCAACTACGCCGAGGCTCTGGCCGGTCTTGCCAGCGAGCTCTGCGGCCGCCATGAGCGGGCGCTGGATATCGGCTGCGCCACCGGCCGCGCCAGCTTCGAACTGGCTCGCCGCTTCGCCCACGTGGACGGGGTGGACTACTCGGCCCGCTTCATCGACGTGGCCCTGACCCTGGCAAGACAGGACAGCTTCCGCTATGCGGTGCCGGTGGAAGGGGATCTGGTGGAATATTGCGAGGCGCGCCTCTCCAGACATGATCTCGGCCGCGAGCAGGCCGAGCGCGTTCACTTCAGCCAGGGGGATGCCTGCAACCTCAAGCCCAAGTACGGCGACTACGACCTGGTGCTCGCCTCCAACCTGATCGACCGGCTGCGGGAGCCCGCCCGCTTCCTGCGGGACATTGCTCCGCGCCTTCGCAGCGGCGGCCTGCTGGTGCTCACCAGCCCCTACACCTGGCTGACCGACTACACCCCCAAGGCCAACTGGCTCGGCGGCATCCGGGAAAATGGCGAGGCCCTCGGCACCTATCAGGCGCTGCAACGGCTGCTGGCGGAGGAGTTCGAGGAACACATGCCCCCGAGGGACGTCCCCTTCGTCATCCGCGAGACCGCCCGCAAGTACCAGCACACGGTGGCCCAGCTCACCGTCTGGCGCAAACGCTGACGACGCGGCAAACGAAAGAGGGAGGCCCATGGCCTCCCTCTTCTTTATCCGGACCGCTTACCCCTCCTGTACCTGGGGCAGGGCCTCCTGCTCGTGGTAGCGGCGGGCCAGCACGGCGCACACCATCAGCTGGATCTGGTGGAAGATCATCAGGGGCAGCACCATGACCCCGACGCTGGCGGCGGGGAACATGACGTTGGCCATGGGCACCCCGTTGGCCAGGCTCTTCTTGGAGCCGCAGAAGACGATGGTGATCTCGTCCGCCCTGTTGAAACCGAGGCGACGGCTGATCCAGACGTTCCACCCCAGCACCAGGGCCAGCAGCACGCAACTCAGCAGCACGATGCTGGCGAGATCGTACCAGCCGACCTGGTGCCAGATCCCCTGCACCACCGCCTCGCTGAAGGCCACATAGACCACCAGCAGGATGGAGCTCTGATCCAGCTTGCCGATGAGCGGCCGGTGGCTGTCGACCCAGCCACCGATGAGGGGGCGTGACAGGTGGCCCACCACGAAGGGCAGCATCAGCTGCACCATGATGGCCTGAATGGAGTGCCAGGTATCGACCCCCTCCCCCTGCACATTGATCATCAGCCCCACCAGCACCGGCGAGAGGAAGATGCCGAGGATGCTGGAAGCCGAGGCGCTGCACACCGCCGCCGACACATTGCCCCCCGCCATGGAGGTGAAGGCGATGGCCGACTGCACGGTGGCGGGCAGGGCACAGAGGTAGAGGAAACCGAGGTAGATGGCCGGGCTCAGCCACTGGGGCACCAGCGGCGTGAGCAGCAGCCCCAGCAGCGGGAAGAGCAGGAAGGTGCTGGCCATCACCACCAGGTGCAGCCGCCAGTGGCCGAGGCCCGCCAGCAGGTTCTGGCGCGACAGCTTGGCGCCATGCATGAAGAACAAGAGCGCCACCGCCAGCTTGGTCAGCAGACCGAACCAGACGGCTACCTGCCCCTCGCAGGGGAAGAAGGAGGCCAGGGCCACCACGGCAATCAGCACAGAGGTAAAAGGATCCAGACGCACGGGGAGTCTCCAGAGAAAGCGCGTCCCGCACGGGATGGGGACGACATGGCACGGGGAAGGCGTCATCAGACTGCGACCCCGGATACGAAGGGACAAGCTTACCCCGAACACCCTGTGGTGCAAAGTTGAGCGGCAGCTTCATTTGTTTCATTTTGTTAAACGATAACGCACATTCTCACAGCAAAACTAAACGATTTTGCCCCTCCGGCCCCGGATCCGGCCAATAAAAAACGGGCGACCCTGGTCGCCCGTCTCCTGTTTGCCACATGCCGGTCAGCGCTGGCTGGCCAGGGTGTCGCTGCCCGCTTTCTTCTCGTTGCCACCTGACTTGCGGGCCTGCCGCTTCTCGAAGCGGGAGATCCACCAGTAGGCCAGCGCCGAGAAGACCGCGGTCATGAAGACGTTGATGAAGAAGGCGCGCACCAGATCCACCCCGGCCGGGAAGGCGGAGGCGCTCATGCTCACCACGAAGATGGCGATCAGCACCGACACCACCCCCATCCCGAAGGTGCGCGATCCCATGCGAAACTCGCGCGGGGTGTCGTCATGTTTCCAGCGGAACACGAAGTAGGCCACCATGATGAAGATCGGCGGCAACATGGCGGTGCCGGCGGTGAGGTTGATGGCGGTGTTCATCATCTGCTGCACCGACTCGGAGCCGAAGCCGTTGACCACCAGCATCGCGAACACGAAGGCAAACTGCCACCAGGCTGCGCGTACCGGCACGCCGTGCTCGTTGAGCTGGGTGGTCTTCTCGCCGTAAACCCCCTGCGGGATCTCGGAGAAGTGGATCTTCACCGGCGCCGAGGTCCACATCATCATGGAGCCGAACATGGCGATGAACAGCACCACGCCGACGAAGCGGCCCACCAGCGCCTCGGAGAGACCGAAATACTGCGCCATGCCGGTGAAGATCTCCACCATACCGCCGGCATAGGTGAGGCTCTCGCGCGGCACGAACACGTTCACCAGCAGGGAACCGACCGCATACATGGCACCGATGACGATACCCGCGCTGATGATCACCTTGATGAAGGACTTCTGACCGCCCTTCACGTCATTGAGGTAGGCCGCTGCCGTCTCGGCACCGCCCGCCGCCTGGAAGATCCAGCACATGATGCCCAGCGTCGCCCAGTTGACGGTGGGAGTCATCGCCTCCAGGGTGATGGGCTGGGCCGGCACATGATCCCCACTCAGAGCCATCAGGGCCCCCAGCACATAGATGGCGAACAGGGCAAATACCCCGTAGGCCACGATCTCGGCAATCTTGCCGAGCCAGCTCGCCCCCTTGGTGGAGATGTGGGTCGCCGCCGCAAACAGCACGATGGAGATGATCGAGGTGACCATGGGCGAGAAGCTGTACTCATAGCCCAGCATGGCGTAGGAGGCGTAGGCGATGACGTTGGGCAGCAGGGAGACGAACCAGAACAGATTCACGAACCAGTAGAGAAACGAGCCCAGATAGGCCATCCGGGTGCCGAGCGGCTTTTTCAGCCAGTCATACATCCCCGACTCGGAGTTTTTGTTGGCCGAGACGAACTCAGCGATGATGAAAACAAACGGGATGAAGTAGACGATGGTCGCCAGCAGGAAGATGGGGGCGGAGCTGAGCCCCAGCTCGATGTTGTTGTTGACGATGTTGCGCACGTTGAACACGGCGGCAAAGGTCATCGACAACAGGGCAAACTTGCCTATGGTGCCGCGTACGGATTCAGACATGGTGTCCTCCAGTGGACTCGCGCTCCCTGCGGGTAACGCTGTGACTCTGCGATGTGTTCGGCAAGGGTCTGTCGACCCTGCCCTTTACTCTCTTGTTATGATCGGGCCGCGTGGACGGCCTTCTTGGTGAACCGGTGCAATCTCCCGCACCGGCTCGCAATACCATTCAGACGATCGGAGTGCCCGGCGCCATCGGCACCCGCGGTTGCAACAGCACGCTCTGGCTCTCGTCCGGGGTCTCGGCGCACAGCAACATGCACTCGGATCGCTCACCGCGCATTTTGGTGGGCTTGAGGTTGGTCAGTACCACCACCTCGCTGCCCATCAGCTCCTCTTCGCTGTAGTAAGGCACCAGACTGGTGACGGTCTGCAGCGGCCGCTCGCCACCCACGTCGATCTGGACGATGTAGAGTTTGTCGGCCCCGGGGTGGCGCACCACCTCCAGCACCTTGCCCACCTTCATCTCGACCCGTTTGAATTCGGCAAACTCGATCGTCTCGCTCATGCACTTTTCCTTTTCTGGTTCAACGGTTTGCGGGTGGCCAACGGCCACCCGGTTTGATGGGGTCATGACGGCTGGATGACGACCTGCGCTGTCGGCTGGGCCTCTTTGGCACGCGCTTCGGCGCTGAGGGAGGCCTCGTATCGGTTGTATTTCCACCAGGCGAAGCCGAGGAAGATCACGATCCCGCCGACGTTGTAGAAGATGATGGTCATGATGTCGGCACCGGTCGGGAAGGTGGAGGCGAGGAAGCCCACCGAGAAGAGGGCGATCAGCACCGAGACCACGGCGATGCCGGTGGTGCGCGAACCCATCCTGAACTCCCGCGGCAGGTGATCGAGCTTCAGACGCAGATTGAGGTAGGCCAGCATGATGAACAGCGGCGGCAGCATGGAAGCGGCGGCGGTCATGTTGATGACGGTGTTCATCAGATCCTGCGCTGTGTTGGAGCCCAGAGTCGGGATCACCATCAGCGGCAGCACGATGAGGTACTGGATCCAGGCTGCCCGGGCGGGCACGCCGTTCTCGTTCAGCTCGACGGTTTTCTTGCCGAAGATGCCGGCCGGGATCTCGGAGAAGAAGATCTTCACCGGGGTCGCCGTCCACATCAGCAGGGAGCCGAACATGGCGGTGAAGGAGACCAGACCCACGAAGCGGTTCATCAGGATCTCCGGCAGGCCGAAGTAGGCCGCCAGCCCTTCAAACACCTGCACCGAGCCGCCGGTATATTTCAGGGTGTCGCTGTGGACGAATACGTTGATCAACAGCGATGCGATGGAGTAGAGCACCCCGATAAAGATCCCGGCGATGATGATCACCTTGACGAAGGACTTGGAGCCGCCCTTCACGTCATTGACGTAGACCGCCACCGACTCGGCGCCACCGGCTGCCATAAAGATCCAGGTGGTGATGCCGAGGAAGGCCCAGCTGAAATCGGGGACCATGGCCTCTACCGTGATGGGGTCAGCCGGTTGCACGCCGCCCACCAGTGCCGCACCTGCCAGCAGGATGTAGGAGAGGGTCAGCAGCAGCATCAGGGACGAGGTCACCGAGGTGATGGGACCCAGCATCTTGGCACCGTTGGTGGAAACGTAAGTGGCAAAGGCGAACAGCACCATGCTCAAGGCCGTGGTCGCCACCGGGGTGAGAATGTACTCGTAGCCGAGGAAGGCATAGGAGGCGTAGGCGATGACCCGCGGCAGCAAGGAGGTGAAGAAGAACAGGTTCACGAACCAGTAGGTGTAGACGGAGATAAAGGCCCAGCGCCCACCGAGGGAACTCTTCACCCAGGCATACACCCCCGCTTCGGAGTTTTTGTTCAGTGACACAAATTCCGCAATGATCAGGCAAAACGGAATGAAGTAAAAAATGGTGGCCAGAAAGAACATCGGGGCCGAGGCCAGACCGATTTCGATGTTGTTGTTGATGACATTGTTGAAGCTGAATACCGCCGCGAAGGTGAGCGACAGCAGACCAAACTTGCCTATCGTATTGCGTTTGGAATCAGACATGGTGCATCTCCAGACCTGTAATTATTGCCGCGAAAGGGCGGGGCATGATTTGTAGGGTGAGCCCCGCCCTTCCGGCTTTTGTCAGTGCAGAACCGGCGGCTTGTTATTTGTTTTTGAAGTAGCCGCCTTCGACGGTGACCTTGATGATCACCTTGCGCACCGGCCCGTCGCCGACGAATCGGTAGGCCTCGTCGTTCTCGAAGATCACTACCTGCCCATTACCCACCTGCTGGCGCTCACGCACCTCGCCAGCCAGCCACTCGCGGTCTGTGGTGTCGTCATAGGCCTGCTCGACCGCCAGCTCGCTCTTGGCTGCCCACTCCACCGTCTCTTCCCCTTCCAGGTAGTAATGGACGTCGAAGTAGCGGCGCTGCCCCTCGAACAGGGAGGTGGCCGGGCTGGCCCCCTCCTGCAAGCGATAGGTGAGGGAGTCACCGATGGAGTGGCAGATGCCGGGTTTGAGGTTCGGCAGGTTGTTGATGGCCTCCACGCAGCGGCCCCACTTTTTGCCCTCCCGGTAGATGTTTTTGAACAGGGTCAGGTTGTCCAGGGTGATCATGCGAGGTTCCTCCCGCCGTTGATGGTGAGATCGAGCCCGGCCAGCGCAGCCGGATTGAGGTTGCCGCGGGCGATGGGCAGCAGGGTCAGGCCGAAGCTGAACGGCTCGAAGCGCACCCGCCAGGAGTCCAGCACCTCGGAGCCCCAGGAGTTGGAACCCAGCCCCAGCACCTTGTGATCCAGATTGAGGGTGAGATAACCGCAGGGCTCCAGCTCGTTGATGTGCTGCGCCGCGTGGATATGCTCCCAGCTGTAGGGCCAGACGCTCAGGTTGATGGGGGCATCGGGTCGCACGTAGAGACCGGCGCCGTGACGGTTGGTCAGGGTCGCCCAGCGCACCTGCTGGCGGTTGCCGTTGTCCTGCGGGAAGGGGTAGTGCTCCCACATCTCGCTGACTGTGCTCTGGAAGCTGTCGATCCAGTTGCTCTGGCGGCTGTCCTGATAGTTCTCGCCCGGCCCCATGCCGTAGTAGTGCAACCGGTCGAGATCCTGACGAATGCCCAGCTCGAAGCCGATCTTGGGGATGATGTCGTCATAACCGCCGTAGGGCTGGCCGGACAGTGCCACGTGCAACTGGCCGTTCGGGCTCAGGGTGTAGACGTAGCGGCAGCGCATGCCGAAGTCGAACACCGGCGGCGCGATCAGACTCTCAACCGTCACCTCGACCGCCTCGCCCAGCTGACGCCAGCTCAGGGTGCGGAAGTGCTCCTGCATGATCTGCAGGTGGTTCGGGTGCCACAGGCTCTCGTACTCCTGCTTGTGGTTGTCGATCATCGGCTTGAAGAAGGTGAGGCGTGGGGCTCGCTCGATGAGTTCGATACCATCCTGCTGCCAGCTCACCAGCTTGCCGTCGAGGCGCGAGAAGCGCAGGGCAAAGCCGCTGCCGCTCAAGGTCAGCGCGAGGCGCTCATCGGCAATCTGCAACGGAGTGGCGTTGGGGTTGGCAAAGGGCTGCAGCTGGCGAGTCGACTCTTTCAGCTGGAACTGGTACTGGCCCAGCTCGTGCTCCGCCGCGCTGTAGCGGGTCGCACTGGCCTTGATGACCCGCAGCTGGACGAAGGTTTCCCGCCCATCGAGGGATGGCAGTTCGAGCTGCAACTCGGTGGTGGCACCGGGGGCCACCCCTTCCAGCCGGATTTGCTGGCTGGCCAGCAGCTCGCCCTCAGCCTTCACTTCGACCAGCAGGCGGATATCGTCGAGAGTGGAGAACCAGTAGCGGTTTTCCACCGCCAGCTTGCCGCTCGCCAAATCCAGCGCCCGCACCTTGACCGGGCAGATCACCTGCTTGTACTCGCGCAGGCCAGGCCCCGGGGTCTGATCCGGGTAGATGAGGCCATCCATGCAGAAGTTGTAGTTGTTGGGGTAGTCGCCGTAGTCGCCGCCGTACTTGTAGACCGGGCGGCCCTGCTCGTCCTGATCCAGAATGCCGTGATCGCACCACTCCCAGATGTAGTGGCCCTGAATGTGAGGATGGCGGTCGAACACCTGCTGATATTCGCTCAGGCCACCCGGGCCGTTGCCCATGGCGTGGGCGTATTCGCAGAGGATCCGTGGCTTCTCCATCGGGAACTCGCCGAAGCAGTTCATCTGGGAGACGCGGGAATACATGGTGCTCACCACATCCACCACCTCGGCGTCTCGATCTTCTTCGTAGTGCACCAGCCGGGTCGGGTCGATCCCCTTGCAGCGCTGGTACATGGCTCTGATGTTGCAGCCGTAGCCGGACTCGTTGCCCAGCGACCAGATGATGATGGAGGGGTGGTTCTTCTGGGCGTGCACATGGCGCTCGATGCGATCCACGAACACCGGCTCCCAGAAGGGATCGTCGGTGATGCGGCTGAGATCGCCGACGTTGGCAAAACCGTGGGTCTCCACGTCGGTCTCCGCCATCACGAACAGACCGTACTGGTCGCACAGCTCGTAGAAACGCGGGTCGTTCGGGTAGTGGGCGGTGCGCACCGAGTTGAGGTTGTGCTGCTTCATCAGCACGATATCGCGCTCAACACGGTCCATGCCGACCGCACGGCTCTTGAGGTGGTCGTTGTCGTGACGGTTCACCCCGTGCAGCTTGAGGTAGTGGCCGTTGACGTAGAAGAGACCATCTTTGACCTTGATTTCACGCACCCCGACTCGCTGCGGGATCACTTCCAGCAGCTCGCCCTGACCGTTGTAGAGGGAGAGTTGCAGCTGATAGAGGTAAGGATCTTCGGCGCTCCACAGATGGGGGTTGGCCAGATCCAGCGTGAAGCGGCAATCACACTTGCCATCGATGGCGAGTTGGTCGAGCGAGTCGCTGGCGATCTCGCTGCCCTGATCCAGCAGGGACCAGACCAGACGGTGATCTCGGGCCGACTCCCCCAGGTTTTCGAGCTGGATATCGCAGCTCAGGGTGGCGCTCTGGTTGTCATCGGCCAGCGCGGTCTGAATGAAGAAGTCCTGCACATGGGCGGCAGGTTTGCCCACCAGGTAGACATCGCGGAAGATCCCCGCCATCCACCACATGTCCTGATCTTCGATGTAGGTGGAGTCCGCCCACTGCATCACCCGCACCGACAGCAGGTTCTCGCCAACCTTGGTGTAGGCGCTGATATCAAACTCGGCGGTGAGTCGGCTCCCCTTGCTGCAGCCGACGTAGTGGCCGTTCACATAGACCTCGAAGTAGGTCTCCACCCCGTCAAACTTGATGATCACCTGCTCGCCGTCCCAGGCCGGGCTCAGCGTGAAGCTGCGCTGATAGGCGCCGGTGGGGTTGTTGGTCGGCACGAAGGGCACGTCGATGGGGAAGGGAAAACCCTCGTCGGTGTACTGCAGATTGCCATGCCCTTCCATCTGCCACATGTTGGGCACGGTGATCTGGCCCCACTCGCTCATGGGGCTGTGATAGAAGGCCTCCGGCACCTGCAGGGGATGGTCGAAGTAGTGGAACTGCCACTGGCCGCTCAGGCTCAGAAAACGGCGGCTCAGCTCGCGCTGCATGGTGGCCGCCAGCCCGTGGTCGGCATAAGAGAAGAAGTAGGCGCGCGGAGCCAGCCTGTTTTCACCAACGAATTGGACGTTTTCCCAGTTATTCACATGTCCTCCCGGAACAAGGCAACGTTAACTGGGTAAACTCTAGATAAACATTTACTAAATATTAGTTCTGGATAGGTAAAGTTTTAACCTGATCACAATGAACAGATGGTTTTGTGAGCGAGATCAGAAGCGGGAGATAAAGGAGAGCAAGATATGAATGAGTGGCATGGATGTTGATAGCAGTAGGCTGAACTGTAATTAAATCAATTATAAAACAATATGATATGAGTTTGCTGGAAGAGATGGGAAAGAGATTTGCTTGGGAGATGTGTTGCGCCACCGCAAGATGGCGCGACTAAAAACATAGGTGTTTTACTAAAGTTGCCGTGTAGTGCCGCGCAGAGTCAATTTGCTCGGTACCAGCACCCGCAGCGGGATATCCCGCTCGTCACGCAGCCGTTCAACCAGCAGGTTGACCCCCTGGGAGCCCATCAACTCGGAGTGGATCCGCACCGTGGAGAGCGGCGGGAAGGTGAACTTGGCGGTCGGAATATCGTTGACGCTGATAAGCTCGATCTGCTGGGGAATCGCCAGTCCCTTCTCATGGATGGCACGCAGCACACCGATGGCGATGGAGTCGGAGGCGACAAACAGTGCCCTGGGCCAATCTCCCGCCAGCATCTCCTTCGCCAACTGGTAGCCGGAAGCGCTGGAGAAATCCCCGCGATAGAGGTCGCTCTCCTGCACCACCCCAAGCCGCTGGCCATAATCGCGAAAGGCGAGTTCCCGCAGATCCGGGCCATCATCCTGGCCACCGATATAGCCGATGCGCTGATGGCCCTCGGCGATGAAGAAGTCCACTACCTGCTGGCTGATGAGTGCCAGATCCACATCAATCGAGTCAAAATCGCCCTGAGAGCGGCAATCCACGAACACCAGCTGGGCAGACAGGCCGCGCAGCACGGCCAGCCGTTCTTCCGGCAGATGGCCGATGACCAGGATGCCATCGACGGCAGAGAGCTCACGCCCCTCGGCACCGTTGTAGCAGTGGGTCAACTCGATGTTGAGGCGGGTGCACTGGGTCTCGATGCCATAGCGGATGGCGAGGTAATAGGGATCGTTGACCTCGGTGCTCTGGGGATAGGCGTAGACAGCCAGGAGCTGCAGCTTGCTCTTGTGCACCCCTTTGCGGGCGCTGCTGGTCTTGTACTCCAGCCGCTCGGCAATCTCGAAGATCTTCTGCCTGGTCTCGTCCTTGACGCTCAGGCTGGGATCCTCGTTCAGCACACGGGATACGGTAGCAAGCGATACCCCCGCCTCCTGTGCAATTTCCTTCAACGTAGCCATCAATACCTCGCAGGCAGCATCACGTGTTCATCGGGCAACGGCTAAAGAGTAACGAGCAATCCCTTGATAGCCCAGCATTTTTACTGAAATAGAAGCAGGGAATTGAGGCGGGAGGACAGAAATGCAAAAAGGCCTCCCGTATGGGAGGCCTCTTCTGAATAGGTGCCTGACAGTGTCCTACTCTCGCATGGCGAATGCCACACTACCATCGGCGCTACCGCGTTTCACTTCTGAGTTCGGCATGGGATCAGGTGGTTCCACGGCGCTATTGCCGTCAGGCAAAAGCTTGTACTGCTTGAAAATGGTGCTGATACCCAGAATCGAACTGGGGACCTCATCCTTACCAAGGATGCGCTCTACCGACTGAGCCATATCAGCACACTAACCGGTAAAGACCACGCTCAATGCGTAATCTAAAATTGGGTGCCTGGCAGTGTCCTACTCTCGCATGGCGAATGCCACACTACCATCGGCGCTACAGCGTTTCACTTCTGAGTTCGGCATGGGGTCAGGTGGTTCCACTGCGCTATTGCCGCCAGGCAAAATCTTAATCCAGAAAGCTGACGTGAATAACGACTTTGCTAGTGTGCTTTGTCATTACCACTGAATTTGTAAGTAGTTCGCTCATTCGCTACAAGGCCAGAAACACTTCTTGGGTGTTGTATGGTTAAGCCTCACG